>Ga0213881_10000034_pt1 | contig 136243 bp, 144 predicted proteins | sample BarmaccoBMER_R08_FD_160104 | JGI IMG/M metagenome (GOLD analysis project Ga0213881, IMG submission 160104) | Barbacenia macrantha exposed rock microbial communities from rupestrian grasslands, the National Park of Serra do Cipo, Brazil - ER_R08 ...
CTCCACCGGCAGGCGTCTTCGGGAGCTCGGTTCGAACACGACATGGCCGAACTCATGTCCTACTTCCGTCAAGCACACCAAATGGAGCTACAACGACTCGACCAGCCCAGGCGTGGTGAGCGTGCTTGGGACACGGATGTGAACGAGGAATGAGTACGGCCAACCTGAGCAGCCCGGACCTCGTACCCGACGTCGTGTTCGAGGGCCCCTGGATGTCTGCGGCGGCGCCTCACCAGCGCCGCCCAGGCAGTCGGTTGAGAGCTGCTGGTGTGCTTCGTGACCTGCCGGCACCACCACCCCATGCTGGTCACCCCCTCCTCGTCGCCTCCGCCGAGCTCGCCGCTGGGTCTTGGCTCCACGCCCTGCACACACCATGGGACTTGGTCGCTGCCGTCACCGGCCCAGCCACCTTGACGGCGGCGTTCGTCACCCACCACCTTTTCGACGAGAGCGGTAAGGAAGCCACGTTCGCTGCCACAGCGGTAGCGGCAACGGGGGGATGGTTGATATGGGTCGCCCACACCACACCCTGGTCTGCTAGCTCGCTCGGTGCTCTCGTCGCCATCAACACGGTGCTGGGTCCGATCTACGGGCTGCTGCGGTGGCGCCGCGACGCCCACAACCGCAAACGCCTCGAGGCCCGCGCCCAAGCACGGGAGGACGCGAAGCGGCACTCCTGGGAGGCCATCCTGGCGCGGGCCGGCGCGAAGGACATCACCGTTGGCCCCAGCACCGTATTCCGGGCAGGGTTCACGCTGCCACTGGTACTGGGGCCAACGTCACCGGATTACCGCACCCTGCAGACAATGATCCCCAGCATCGAGCGGATCGCAGCCAGCACGACCGGGTTGCCGATCCGGGCCGGGAGTATCCAACTCCTCCGCGGAGAGGACATGATGGCCCACCAGGCCTACCTGGTGGTACCGACGCGGGACGTACTGGCCGAGACGATCGAGCTTCCCGAGTGGATTGGCCCAAGGTCTATCACGGAACCCTTACTGACCGGCCAGTACGTGGATGGCAACGACGTGCAGGTCACGCTCCGCGGGTTCCACGGGATGTTCGCCGGGATGACCCGCTTCGGAAAGACAGCCCTACTGAACACTCACCTCGCGCAGCTTGTGCGCTGCATCGACAACGTGACATGGTGCCTCGCCGGTAACAAAGCGGTCCGGTGGCTGCGGCCGTGGTTGCTGCCGTGGCTGCGTGGGTATGCTGCGGTCCCCCCGATCGACTGGGTGACTTCGACGGTTGATGAGGCTCTGCTTGCGCTGCTGGATCTCTACCGGGCAATCGACGGCCGCCAGGCGATGGTGGGTAACGGGAAGACCGAGTGGGAGCCAACCCCGGAAGCACCACAGATCACCGTCCTGATCGATGAGTCCACTGACCTACTGGAATCGACGGTCAAAGTGGTGGATCACAAGGGGGCGAAGCAAACTTTCTCCAGTCTCCTCTTGACGATCATTCGGACGGCTGGGTCCGAGGCCATCCACGTGATCTTCTGCTCACAGCGTGGCACCGCCACCCTGCTAGGCCCTAACGGTGGTGACCTCAAGTCGCAGCTCGCCTACCGGGTTGGGTTCCGGGCTGCTGGCAACATGACCGACGTCAACGCCGTCTTCAGCAGCAACACCACCGGCGTTGACCTGTCCGTGCTCCCCAAAGGAGCGTGGTACGTCGAACTCATCGGCGATGAGCGACCCCGGCTCGCTAAGGGCTACTGGACCAGCCCCGACCGAATCAACACCATTGCCATCGAAGCAACCGCGTACGTGGGTGGGGTGGATGAGGCCACCGCCTCCCACATGCAGCACTACGCCGGCCGCTGGTCCCGCCCTAACCAAATCGAGTTCCTGCAACGGATCGCGGGCGGACCGCTACCGGAGGGCTTGCTGCGTGTCCTCACCAATAGCGGGATGACACAGACGCCCACTCAACCGCCTCAGGATGGGGCACACACCCCTGATGATTACGGGTACGACGCGAGTGACCTACTGCAACAGATTGCTGACTGGGCGGAGCATCGGGCCACCGCAACGGACCCCGCGATGCTGGAGATGCTGTTTGCCCAACCGGCCATCCCAGACTACGACCGGAACACCGCTGAGGCGTTGCCACCCGACACGCTTCAGATCCTCGCCGCACTCCACGCGTCCGGGATCTTGTACCAGGGTTCGGGTGAGGAGTGGGTGCCAGCTGTTGATGTGCGTGCTCTCGCCGTGAAGGACCTTAGGTGGGCGGATAACCCTGAGGGGGACCGCCGGGTTTCGACCGCCCTGCGCGCGATCGGGATCACGTCCCGCCGACGGGGTGTGTCCCGAATAACGGTGTACTCGATCAGTGAGCTGCGTAAGGCAGCAAAACGACACAACGACCCCGGAGGGAGCACAACCCGATGACGGAGTCCAGTGAGGGCCCAGGCGCAGACGCGTGCGAAGAGCGGGATCGTGCCCAGGAGCTACTGGATCATCGTACGCAGGCGCTGCGAGAGCGTATTGAGCAAACCGGTCGCGACTACGCGGCTGGTGTCGGTCCGTGCCTTGATCAGATCCGGGAATGGAGTGAGCAGCGAGCCGCGCAGGCCGCGCAGGTTGAGGCGGAGCGGACGCGCCTTGGGGAGGAGGCTTTAGCGGCTCAGGCGGCGCGACTCGCGGAGATCCATGCCATCCTCGATGCCCCGTTGCCTGGTGCCGGGGTAGACATGTCTACCCGACGGGACCTAGACGCGTCTAGGTCCCGTCTACCCCAGGCGACAGGACCTAGACGCGTCTACCCCGACAGGGTCGTGACCTGCGGAGACAGGAAAACGACGGGACTGGTGGGTAGACACGTCTACCTCGGAGGGAACTCATTGGAGGCGGGTTTTCCGGCCCGAGACCCCGATACCTCACCCTGTGCTGGGGTAGACGTGTCTACCCCAGTAGCGGCGGGGGCTGAGGCCACCCCGGTCACAAGAGGGGCTGTTCGGAACCGGTGGTGGTCGCCGTTGGTTCGCGCGGCCTCGGTCGCCCTGAGAATCCCGGTCTACGGCTGCCGTAAGTGCGAGCGTGCGCTGTCGCACGTTTTCGGGTGGGACTCGAATACACGCCGTAGGTGACTTTCTAGCCCCGATCGTCCTTCGAAAGCAAGAAGAAAATAGGAATAACGGCCCGATCGGGGTGGCACCCCCGGCCCGGGCCAGCGCACCGAGATTGGAGTCCTCCGATGCAGCACCAGACTACTGCAACCGTGGTCGCCCAATGCCGCGCCGACATCCGCTGCCCCGAATGCGGCTATCCCGGCGCCCACCGGCTGCTCGGCCGCGGCTGGCTGGAGTGCGGCAACTACTACCGCACGCGCGTCGACGAGCACACGTGGCTGTTGTGCGGGGCCACGTGGCGTCTTCCCGTCTGCCGGCGTGGGTTCGATGAGGTGACCGAGCGGGTGATCGACCTGCTTGACCAGCACGATGACGTCGCAGTGGCCGACACTCGCTGCGGGGGCGCGGTCCTCACCTGGGAAACCACCCTCGACCTTGCCCGGTACATCGCCGCCGACCCTCAGCTCGCCGCGCTGATCCGCCAGCGGGAAATGGTGGGTGCGGCATGAGCGAGCTGGCTGCCCAGACCAGCGGTGTCCGCGCGGATCCGGCAGGACGCCTCGTGGCGCTCCCGGGTCGGCGAGCGCCCAGCGTTGATGTGACCATTCAGCCTGAGTCCCGTGACGTCTGCCACCGCGCGCTGCGGGTGGTGGACACCGGCACCATCACCCGGGAGCACACCGACCACGGGCGTGGCACGTGCTGGCGCTTACTGGTGAACGGCATTCCCGCCTCACCCGCCGTCGCCTTGGCCCTCTCCTGCCTCACCGAGGCTGGGTTGGTCGAGTGGTGGGCTGCTGCCGCGTCGCGGACCGGTCCGCAGCGGGCGATCGTCAGCCCGGTTGGGGCGGAAACCCTGCGGCGCTGGGACGCCGCCACGCTCGCGGACATCGACTCCGGCCCCACCGTGGTCGAGCTTCCCGGCCCAGCGCGGCGGGGTGGTGAGCAGCCATGACCACCCTGGAGCTCGCCGCCGAGCGGATCACCGGTGAGTGGGCGCTGGTGCACCGCGGCCTCGTCGGCGAACGGGAGCAGTCCCTGGTGCTCTACACGCTGCGGGTCCTCGCTGACCCGGCCAGTGATCACGGCGCCGTGCTGGAGGACATCACCCGGTGGCGCCGGAGGGCCGGGGTGGTCACGTCATGACCAACCTCACTAGTGGCGGTGGTTTGATGACCGCCCCCGTGGTGAGTGCCCTGGACTCGTGGGAGTTGGTCGCCGCAGCTCAACGGGGCGAGAAGGAGGCGTTCGGGTCTCTTTACCGGCGCTACCGCGATCTCGTCTACCGCTACCTGATGTCCCGAACTGGCAACCGTGCGGACGCCGAGGACCTGACCAGTGAGACGTTCGCCCGGGCCTTGCGCTCGATTGGCTCCGTGGCCTACCAGGGTCGTGATGTCGGCGCCTGGCTGATCACCATCGCCCGCAATCTGTGGACGGATCAGGTGAAGTCGTCACGGTGCCAGCGAGAAACACTCGTCGCGGAGTTCGCCGACGCGGTCTCCGACACGGACGGCCCGGAGTCGCGGGCGATGGCCGCCGCCACAGCAGCCGAGGTCGGGCGACACCTGGCGCAACTTCACGACAATTGGCAGGAAGTCCTGCGGTTGCGTTTCTGGCAGGGCTTGTCCATCGCCGAGACCACTGCCGCCATCGGAGCCCCCAGCACGGGCGCGGTGAAGGCGACCCAGCACCGTGCGGTGCAGCGGCTGGCCACACTGGTGACCACGGCGATGATCTCATGACCGACGCCGAGGACGACGTGGTGCAGCTACTGCCCGTGCGGGGGCAGAGGCTGGAGCGTGCCCTGCATGTGCGCCGGGGGTTTTGCCGGCCGTGCGGGAAGTGGGGATATCCGAGCCGGAAGCAGGCCCGCAAGGCACGGTGCGCCCTGCATCCGGGCGAGGCGGTGGACACCTACCGGTGTCCAGCGGATGCGGCGGTATGGCACATCGGGCACCGGCAGGACGTACTGCCAGTCGCCCGGCACTCGCTGCGCGGCTACCGACAGGCCGCAGCGGTGAACAACCACCACCCAGGCCTGCCGCGGGCTGATCCGTCCGCTTGGTCTGCGGTGGCTGCCCTAGGGGTTCGCCGGACGGCGGACTAACTCATGGTCGAGCTCCGGGCTCCGGTGACCACCTCGCCGCAGCTCTATGCCGCCGCCCTGCACGGCCACACGCCCGCCGAGGCGCTGGTGCCGGCTGACCAGCAACGGCTGCTCACGGAGCTGTGGGCGCGCGGCTGGACTGATGTGCAAATCGCTACGCACACGCGGTGGACAAGCTACGTGGTCGGCCGGATTCGGGAGCGGCTCGGCCTGGCGCCGAATGGGGTTCATGGTGAGGAGGGAGGGGTCGCGTGACGCCGAAGGGATGCCGGCCCGGTGATGTCGAAAGCGGTCAACTGGGCACGCGAGCAACGCACCGGCGGCCCTGCGGAAAAAGCCGTGCTCCTCATCCTGGCTGCTGCGGTGGACGGCTCCGGAATGTGCACGATGCCCACCCGGCTAATAGCCGACCAAGCCAATACCGACCGCCGGACCGCCTGCCGAATACTCGACCGGCTGCGAGACCGAGGACTCATCGAGTGGACAGCTGGCGCCGGACGAGCACCCAGCACCTACCGCCTTCCGGTGTCCGCGCTCTCCCGTAGCTGGGGGTCTCACCCCCCACTACAGCACTCGTAGTGGGGGGTGAGACCCCCAGCTACGGACACCGGATCTGCCCCGTAGTGAGGGGTGAGACCCCCAGCTACGGGTGGTCTCGCTTCGGCATGCCTGTCAATGCCTTTGTTCGGCCTGAAGGCCGAAGGAGTTTGGGAGGGGCTTCGCCCCCCCAAGCCCCCCGGAACGGCTCCGCTGCGCTCCGCCGACACGAGCCGGCCACAGGCCGACTCGTACCGAACTTCACAGGGTTGATCAAGCACATGGCTGATTCACAACTCACGTTGTCGACGTAACCACAGACCGCGCGCGCGGAGTAAAAAGGAGCGCCACAGTGCGAAGTTTGATCTGGCAGCGGATGCGTGTCGCCGCGTTGCGATTCCCATGCGATCACTGCCACAAACCGGTGGACGAACTGTGTGTCAATCCCGCAACCGGTTACGAATTGGAACGCCAGCCCGCCCATCTCAAAAGACTCCAAGCCGCTGGCTATCACTCGCCGGAGACTCAAGACTCCACAACGGCCGTTGTGGGTGGCTGCTGTGCCTAGTGGGTGCCTGCGCCACGGGTGGCGCCCGGACGGTGGGCCGGGCGTCCGGATGGGCGGGGGTCTGGCCAGTGGGGCATCAGGGTGGCGAGGGCCTGGTCGGGGTCGCACTCCAGCCAGCGCAGGCAGGCGCGCAGGAAGGCGCTCATGTGCCCGGCCGTGGGCGTCAAGCTGGGCCTTGGCGGCGGTGTACTCGTCGGGTTCGGGTCGGAACGATCGCGGCTTGTGGGCGTGCTGCACGTCGTGCGTGAGGTGCGCGATGAGAACACCAGCCTCAGCCAAGGCCAAGGACGACCTTGACAAGCTCGCCCGCGACATCGCCACCGCGCAGCGCGAACGCCAACACGGCGAAGTCCGGGTAACAGCATTAGCGGACTAAAAACCATCGCGATGTTGGGTGAGTGGCCCCATGGTGGGGATCGTAGGGTTGGTGGGTGCCAGTCCGGTTCCTGTCGGATGTGCGGGGTGAGCAGGTGTCGGGGTTCCAACAGAGATCAACGATGAGGCTCAGACGGCTTCGCCACGCTCAGCGGCGCCGCGACGTGGCCGAAGCCCGCCAGCGCCGTCGCGATGGGACCGACTGGGCTGGTCGTTGTGGCTACGCGGACTGCGGATGCTGGGATTTTGCCTTGATAACCCGGCCACGACTCCGGTCTGCCGACCCGAAACGGTAGTTTTTAGTTCGCTAATGCTGCTACCCGACGAGCAGAACGACGACGCATCGGCCCACCCTGCCCGAACCCGCCATCCATCAACGCAACAGTGCCATCGGAAGCGGTTAGTGCGATGCTACGAGGCGTGTCGTCACGGCCACGGCGAGTGTTCCTGAGCCATACCTCGGAGCTGCGGCGGTTTCCGGCTCGCCGGTCGTTCGTTGACGCTGCGGAGCAGGCGATCACCCGGGTCGGGGACGCCATCGGGGACATGGCGTATTTCACGGCGCGGGACCAGTGCCCGGAGCAGGTGTGCCGGGAAGCGGTGCTGGTCGCCGACATCTATGTGGCCATCGTCGGGTTCTGGTACGGATCTCTGGTGCGGGACCGGCCGGAGTTGTCTTACACGGAGTTGGAGTTTGAGGTCGCGGGTGAGCGTGGCCTGCCCCGGCTGGTGTTCCTGCTGGGTGATCAGGCGGAAGGCCCAGAGGATCTGTTCCGCGACCAGGACCACGGTGCCCGTCAGGACGCGTTTCGCGCCCGGCTCGGGGATAGTGGGCTAACCACCGCCACGGTCACCACCCCGGAGGAGCTAAGCGAGAAGCTGTTCCAGGCGCTAGCGCAGCGGCCTGGGGGCGGGCGAGTGTGGAACGTGCCCGCGCGCAACGCCACCTTTACCGGACGTGAAGACCTGCTCACCGAGTTGCGCACGTCGTTGCGAGCCGGCCGGGCGACGGTGGTGCAGGCACTGCACGGCATGGGCGGGATCGGCAAGACCGCACTGGCCACCGAGTACGCGCACCGCCACGACACCGACTACGACGTGGTCTGGTGGATCCGTTCCGAGGTACCCACGCTGATCCCCGACCAGCTGGCCCAGCTCGCCCACGCCCTGGGCCTGGCCGAGGCCACCGACCCCATCGCCTCGGCGGTGGCGCGGCTGCTGGGGGCGCTGCGGGAACGGGACCGCTGGCTGCTGATCTACGACAACGCCGAGGACCCCGCCGCGTTGGCCCCCACCCTGGCCACCGGTGGTGGCGGGCAGGTACTGATCACCTCCCGCAACCCCGCCTGGCGCGATCTCGCCACCCCGCTCGGGGTAGACGTCTTCGACCGCAGCGAGTCGATCATCCTGCTGCGCCGCGTCCCGCGACTCACCACCGACGACGCCGCCCGGATCGCCGACGCCCTGGGCGACCTGCCCCTAGCGCTTAGCCAGGCTGCCGCCTACCTGACCGAGACCGGCATGTCCACCAATGACTATCTGTCCTTGCTCAACGAGCGCACTGCGGAACTGCTGGCTTATGGAACGCCCGCCACCTACCCGGTGTCGCTGACCGCCAGCTACCAGATCGCCTTCGACTGGCTCGCCAAGCAGGCACCGGCCGCGCTGGATCTACTCACCCTGGCCGCGTATTTGGCCCCCGAGCCGATCCCTCTCGCCCTGTTCACCACCCACCCTGATCGGTTACCCGACCCACTGGCCACCACGGCCCGTGATCCGCTGGCCTTCACCGAGCTGACCCGGCTCCTGCGCCGAGCAGGGCTGGCTCGCGTCGAACCCGGCAGCCTGCAGCTGCACCGGCTGCTGCAGGCCATCCTGCGCGCCCACTCCAACCAGCACGACATGGCCACCGTCGCGATCCGGTTACTCCGTGCCACAGTTCCAGCCGACGACCCCTGGGACAACCCGCCGACCTGGTCTCTCTGGCGAGAGCTGCTCCCGCACGTCCTCGCCGCCACCGACGCCCGCCACACCCTCGATCCGACCGGGGACGACGTCGGCTGGCTGCTTGATCAGGCCGGGACGTATGTGCTGACGCGAGGGGAACCTGCCTCCGCTCAGCCGTTGCTCGAACGGGCATTGCGCCTGCGTCGCTCGGTGCTGGGTGAGGACCACCCCGACACCCTGGACTCGGCCAACGATCTCGCTCTAAACCTGTACGGGCTGGGCAAGTACGAGCAGGCTCTCCAACTCGACGACGACACCTTCACCCGCTTCCGCCGGGTACTGGGCGAGGACCACCCTCACACCCTGGCCTCGGCTAGCAATCTCGCCCGCACCCTGCGCGTGCTAGGCCACCACGAACAGGCCCGCCAGCTCCAACAAGACACCTTCTCCCGGAAGCGGCGGGTACTCGGCCATGACCACCCGAGCACCCTCGTCTCGGCGGGCAACCTCGCTGTTGACCTGCACGCGTTGGGCCACTACGAGCAGGCCCGCCAGCTCCAACAAGACATCCTCACCCGCTGCCGCCAGGTGCTCGGCGACGACCATCCCCACACCCTGGCCTCGGCCAGCTACCTCGCTCTTGACCTGCACGCGTTGGGCCAGTACGAACAGGCCCGCAGGCTCCAACAGGACATCCTCACCCGGAGGCGGCGGGTGCTCGGCGACGACCACCCCTACACCCTGACCTCGGCTAGCAACCTCGCCCTTGACTTACATGCGCTGGGCCAACACGAGCAGGCCCGCCAGCTCCAACAAGACACCCTCACCCGCCGCCGCCGGGTGCTCGGCGAGGACCACCCCCGCACTCTGGCCTCGGCCAGCGACCTCGTCGCCGACCTCCGGGCCCTCGGTCGTGAGGACGAGGCGAACCAGCTGGAGGAGTGGGTCCGCTCCCATAGCTGATCACACCTACCTCCAACAAGATCATTTTTCGTGCTTCGGTGCGGGCCTCCCGGTAGCAAACGCTGAACTTTCAACGAGTATCTACGTTCATGCAGGTCATGACCCTGCCGACGATCTTCATGTGTCGAGCTCAAAAGATCTTGGTCGCTGGAGCGCGAACTGGGTGAAGAACTGGGCGCGACCGCCTGGATCGGAAGCCGGGTGTTGCTGGTGTCCACGCCCTCGGACGAGGGGAGACCGTGTCCGTGCGGGAGGTGTTCCTGGCTTGGCTGCGCACGCTGCGGTCCGCAGACCGGACCGGCGCGGAGTGGAGTGATCCGTCCCGGGGCGGCTACGAGGTGGTGCGCATGGGCATCACCGGCGTCGGGGAGATCGACCTGAGGCCCACAGCTGCGTGATTTCGTCATGGCTAACGTTGACGCGCTGGTCTGGGAAGCCGCGAGGCTGCCCTAACGCGAGCGCCCCACGCCGGCCGGGGCGAGGGTGAAGGACGACGCGGCGGCGAATACCGGACTGGACACCACGAGCGCGGGCGCGGCGGCGTGCAGGTGCGTGGCTGCGGCGAGGACCTGGTCGTGGCCGACGTCGGCGAGCGGGGTGTCCGGGCGGACGTGCGCGTGGGGGTGGTGAACTCCGTCGTGGCTGGTGCCGTGTCGCATCCATAGCACCGAACCGGCGTGGGCCGCGCCGTCGTGCGGCCGGGTGCTGGTGGTGCTGGTCAGGTCAGGCACCAGCCGCCGTCCACGGTGAGGGTCTGCCCGGTGATGAAACCCGCGTCCGGGGAGGCGAGGAAGTCCACGGCCGCGGCGATGTCGTCGGGTTGGCCGCGGCGCTGGATCGTCTGGCGGGCGAGCTGGCGGCGGGTCATGGCTGCGTGGTCGTCCGGGGCGATGACGGCGTGCTCGGCTGCCACGGCGATTGACCCGGGGCGGACGCAGTTGACGGTGACACCGTGCTGCCCGAGTTCGCGGGCCAGGGTGCGGGTCAGGCCCTCGAGTCCGGCCTTGGCGGCGATGTAGCCGGCGAGATCGTGGCAGCCGACGGCGGTGAGTACTGAGGAAATCGTGATCAGCCGTCCGGCTGGGCCGGCGGCGGTGAGTGCTGCGGTGGCGGCGTGGGCGAGGGTGGCGTGGCTGACCAGGTTGAGCTGCACCTGCTGCTCGAATATCAGCGGGGTGGTGTCGGCCCAGGCGATGCGCGGGTAGGCGCCGGCGTTGGAGATCACGACCCGCAACCGCGGGGCGTGGCGGCTGATCGCGGCGGTGAGCGCGTCGCGGTGTGAGGTCGGTTCACGAACATGTTCACGACCCAGGGCGGGGGCGGCGCGTTGCAGCGTCTCTAGCCAGTTCGGGATCGGTCCGACCGCTGGTGGCGGCTGCGGTAGACGCGAAGCAGGCGCCTCGTAATGAGCAGGTCCGGGGTTCGACTCCCCGAGGCGGCTCCACCCCTGACCAGCGGTTTCACCCCATACGGAACCGCTGAGCAGGCGTGATCATGCCCGGTGTGGTCGCAATGTGGTCGCATGATGCGCCGCACGCTGGTTCGCAAGATCCGTAGCTGCGGCGTCCAGTGCGCTACCGAGGGAGTCTGCGGCGGCCAGTGCCGCCTCCGATGGTGAGGTGCCCGCAGAGGTCTGCGGTGATTCCGGAGGTGGCGTGGCGCAGGGTCTTGGACACCAGGGCCAAGGGCACACCAGTTGTGATCATGATGGTGGCGGCCAGGTGCCGCAGATCGTGCAGCCGGACTCGGGGCAGTCCGGCTCGCTCAGTGAGGTCATGGAAGCGCCCCAGCACCCAGTCCGGGCGCAGTGGTGCCCCATTGACTCGGGCGAACACCAGGTCATCATCTTCGTAGCACTCAGCCCACTCAGCGCGCTCGACAGCCTGGCGGGTAGCTTGCTGCTGGAACGCAGCTACCACCCGTTTCGATAAGCCCACCCCGGCCGCGGAGCCCTTCGTCTTGGGTGCGGTGAACATCAGCCGTCCAGCAACGTCGGACAGTGTGCCCCGCTCCGGGTGGATGACCAGGACTCGGGCCGTGAGGTCGACGTCCGACCAGCGCAGCGCCAATGCCTCACCCCGGCGTAGCCCGGTGCCGATGATGACCTCGAACAAGTCGGCGAGGCGGTCATTGGTGCGGTGGGTATAGTCCAGGAATGCGACCGCCTGCATCACTGTCCACGGTTTCCGCTCGGCAGTGTTCATCGGCGGTAAGGCGGTGTGCTGCGCAACATTGTGAGCCAGTCGCCGGTGCTTCACCGCATCCGACAACGCCGAGGACAACACGGCGTGGATGTACCGAATAGTGGGGGAACCCCGATTCGCTTCCGTCAGGTCGGTGATGAAGGCGGTCACGTGCTCGTGGTGTAGCTGTTCCAGCGGCAGCGCGCCGAGCGCCGGTATCAGTTCTTTGGTGACGATTTCAGTGTACCGGTGCAGAGTCTTGGGTTTGAGCGCATGCTGTTTGCCGTCCAGCCAGCCCGCCAGGTAGGCGCTCACGGTTTGCCGATCGTCCACCTTAATGCCGGCCCCACAGCGTGCCAGCACGGTGGACAGCGCACGCTGCGCGGCCCCTTTCGTGGGGTATCCACCGCGCCGCATGGTCTTCCGGCGCCCGTCCGCGCTGGGTACGTCTACCGCGAAAGTCCACGTACCGTGTTTGCGATCACCCTGCGGTGCGGGGCAGCGCGCGCCGAGCTGGCAGCCGTCCTCATCGCGACAGGCGCAACGGCGGTACACCCGGCCCCTGCTCACGGTTCCACCCCGTCGGACCAGGGTGTGGCACCCCTCGGGATCGGAGGGTAGGCGCAAATGTCGCTCGCAACGCTCGCACCTGGGGGTATAAGACCAGGTCAGCATATGTGTGGAGGTGCGAGCGACAGTGCGAGTGACAACCCCCGGTGCGAGCGACATGCGAGCGACATGGAGCGACAGTCAAGCGACGCTCGCAGCGTCGCTCGCACCCCCACACCACCCCTGAGCAGCATAAACAGTCGCTTTTGCGAGCGACATTTACGGGCCTTCTCCCCTGAGGGGTGGGAGGGGGTGGGGAGAACTCCCCCGGGCCCCTCTACCTCCCCCGATGATCAGGAGTGACGAGAGATTACAAAACACCTCTGGGTAGCTACTGGTGGTGACATCGGGGACCGACACCAAGCGAACTTTCGTGGCTCCGTAAAGCTGGAGGCTGAACCTTCAAGACTTGATGACGATTAACCTAAACAGCCCAGCCGTGGGAGGAGAAGTTCGCGTGAGCAAAGATCAACGGCGGCTTTACATCTGCCCGCACTGCAACGGAGCCCAGCTGATCGTGAAGTGGAAACAGGCGAAGCTGGATCAGCACCCTGAGGTAGACGAGCTTCCGACGACGGAACTCTGCCCAATGTGTGATGGCTCGGGCCAGCTCCTGGGGCCTTCTGATTAACCATCCGTCGTACTAGACTGCTGCGGTGCCTCGCACCGCGATCCTCTACGCCCGCTCCCACCGTCGCGACAATCTCGCCCGGCAAGTCCGAGAACTGGAGGACTGGTGCGACCGTGCTGGGGTGGTCCCCCTCGAAACCGTGGCGGAGGTTGCGCTTGGCATCCGCGCCTCGAAACGCTGCCGCCAACTCCTCGCTGACGTGGCGGCTGGCCGAGCCGACCTCCTCTTGATCCGCGACGTCGCTCGACTGTCCCACGACCCCCGCCAACTCCAACAGATCATCAACCAGTACCGGCATCAGATCGCCATCAGCTGGGACGACCGCGACCCCTCCCGATGGTAATGCTCGGGAGGCTTCGAACATCTCAACAGACCACAGGCCGCCGTCGAAAGCGCCCCCCGTATCAGGCTCACTCCGCATTCCCGGTCTCATAGTCAGGGTTGGGGGGCCGTCTGTGGTCGCGGGAGGCACGATTACCCGTGCGTGAAGGTGGGTGAGCGTGGCGTACCTCGCCGTCTTTGACCTGCGAGGACGGGGAACCGTGGGCACCGTCGGTGAGTGAAGGACTTGACTCGTAATGAGCAGGTCCGGGGTTCGATTCTCCGAGGCGGCTCCAGGTCAAGCCCCGTCCACCGCGGTCCGGGCGGGGCTCGGCTGGCCCGGCGAGTGACTAACTGAGTGACTACGGGGCACTGACCTGCTCACCGTCTCGGGTGGGAAACAGGCGATCCATCGCCACCGCCCCATCGTCCACCACAGGGCGGATCTGTTTCCGGTAGACCAAGCTCGGTCACCGACGTTCCGCTGTGGCCCACCAGGCGCGCAATTCGCTCGATGGACATGCCGTCGTCGGACAACAGCGACACGAAGCTGACGCAGCCGGAATGCCCGTCGATCGACCCCTCGCCCGCGGCACCACCATCGACGCCCCCACCAAGCTGGAGTAGATCATGGCCTTTTGGTCGTACAGCGTGTCGCGCGCTTGTTCGCCAGCTCTGCGGCTGCGGCATCGAGCACGTTCCCGAGGGAGTCTGCGGCGGCCAGGGGTGCCTCTGTGGTGAGGTGCCCGTAGAGGTCTGCGGTGATGCCTGAGGTGGCGTGGCGCAGTGTCTTGGACACCAGGGCCAAGGGCACACCTGAACGGATGAGCTATCCGGGCAAACCGGCTCGGCGGGCCATCTCCCGCAGCTCCACGCCCACGGCGTCGTGACGAGCGCGGCTCACCAGCTTGGCGATCACCTCACGGGCGTACGGGTTGCGGTGCACGCGGCGCGGCGAGATCTGCTCCGCCTTACGGAAGGCCCTCACGGCGTCGTCGTGCCGGCCCCGTATCCGGGCCAGTGCACGGCCGTAGTCCACCCAGTACATGGCCTGACATCCCCGGAACGGGTGGGCTTCCGGGTGCAGCCCCTCGGCGATGGCGACGGCGTGCTGGTGGTCTCCGGCTTCTAGCGCCACATTCATGCGCCAGAACCCGGCGTTGGTGGGGCCGAAACCCATCCAATAAGCGTTCCCCTCCCCGGTGCGCTCGGCCAGCTCCATGGCCATCTCCAAGGGCGCGGTGATGTCGCCGGGGCGGGAATCGGCGGCGGCCACCAGCGACCGGGACAGCGCGAGCATACCCGCGAGTTGCATCGACTCCGGGGTGTTCATCGGCACCGTCACCGAGTCCAGCTCCGCCTGCGCGAGGTGGAACTCGCCCGCTGCGAGCATCACGTGTAAACCACCCCATGCGGCGACTCCCAGCGCGGCCGGTGAGTCCCGGTGCTGGGCCGACTGACGGGCCAGCAGCACGGCTTGCTCCCGCAGATCTATCTCGGCGCCTGCGACCCGCAGCCACCCGGGGGTAGCTCCCGCGTGCAGGAGCACCGCCAGTTCGAGCAGCGGGGCCACATCCCGACCAGCCGCGATGCTGGTGTGCAGGTCGCGGATCAGGCCGGGCAATGCGGCACCGACCTCCTTGTCCTTCCTGCAGCTGTAGTGAGCAGCAAGCATCGCCGTGACCCTCTCCCGCAGAGCGTCTACCGGAACGATCTGCCCACCGGGACGATCTCGGTTGGCCGCCATCAGCGCCCGACGCACCGCATTCACGGCGCTGTCCGTGGGTCCATTGGCGGGTGCCGGGAGTGGCAGCCTGATCAGCTCGCTCGGCGCGACCTGTAGCGCGTTGGCCAATGCGACGATGTCCGAGAGGCTGTCTAGCGCGACTTCGCCCCGCTCGATTCGGTCCAGCTTCGACTTGCTCATCCCGGCCAGCCCAGCGACCACCACCAGTGACTTACGCCGCGCCTTGCGGACCCGCCGTAGCCGCTGGCCAATCGTCCGCGCGTCCTCAACATCCACCGAGGCATCACTCCATCACCGAGGTTGGAAGCCCTCGCCGATGCCCCAGGGAGCCACTCCCGGGGTGTGTACCTCGGCGAAGGAGTACCCGGCCAGGCTACGCGGCGTGCTCCTCGCGGTCGCAGGATGTGTGGTTATCGGTGGGCGGGGATCGTCTGCCAGTGCGGCGATCGCGGGCAGGATGCGTGCGGCGACCTACGGATCCAGTCGGTTGAGGTCCTTACGGGCCGAGGGGCGTCAGGTCAGGGTGTAGCGCGCGGTCACCGGGTCTGGGTGTCGAGGTAGGGACCGAGGATGTCGGCGTAGTCGGCCCAGACTTCCGACATGGGGATGTCTGGGCTGGAGTCAGCCAGCGCGGCGCGGGCAGCGCGCACGTCTTCGGCGTCTTCCAGCGCTTCGATGGCGGCGGCGCCCGCGGTGGCCACATCGGCGGGCACGATGGCCGCGATCGGCTCCCCGTTGCGGGTGAGGTAGACGACCTGGCCGTGTTCAGCCTCATCAACGGCTTCTGCTGGAGCGGAGGTATGCGGAGGAAGCTCGTAGGCGGGCGCCGAGGTCACGGCCTCGGCGCGCAGCGCGCTGGCGTCGTGCACCGACCCGTCGGCGGTGACGGTGCGCGCGAAGGTTTCCCGGGCCCGCCTGCGGCCCGACCGGGTCGGTGACCTCGATGGAACCGGGTCGGGCAGGTCGAACAGACCGGCCTGGTCGCTCATGGGCTGATTCTGGCAGGCATTCTGGCAGGCACTGACAATCCCGGCCCTCCAGGGCCGGGATTGTCAGTGGGCCCCGATAGCGTGCGCCTCGTCAGCAACGAGAGGGGTTCGGATGTCTGTCGGTGTTGTGGAACGCCCGGTGGTGAGTGATGAGGTGCGTGCGCTGTACGCGCCGCTGCTCGAACGGCTGGTCTGCTCGTCGGAGGTGGATCCGCGACGGTCAGCGCTGGTCGACGAGGCGGGCGAGGTGTGGAGCCGGCCGGGTTTCGACACGGTTCTCTCGGCGTCCCGCTTGGGCTTCACCCCGTTCGACTACCAGCTCGCCACGATGCAGACGGTGCTGCGCCGGATGCGGGGGCGGGCGATCCTGGCCGACGAGGTCGGTCTTGGCAAGACGATCGAGGCCGGGCTGGTGCTCTCGGAGCTGCGGATGCGGGGGCTGGCCGACCGTGCGCTCGTTATCACTCCGGCCGGGTTGGTGGGCCAGTGGCGTGAGGAGCTGGAGCGCAAGTTTGCCCTGCCCACCACGATCGCGGCCCGTGGTGGCTGGGAGACGAGAGCGGACCGCCCGGTGGTGCTGGCGTCGCTGGCCGCGGCCCGGCGTGACCCGCTGCGCTCGGCGGTCACCGACGGGCGATGGGAGGTGGTGATTATCGATGAGGCCCACCGCTTGCGCAACCCGGCCAGCGCCTCGGGGAAGCTGGCCCGCGCGTTGCGCACCCGGTACCTGCTGCTGCTGACCGCCACCCCGGTGGAGAACCGGTTGCAGGATCTCTACGAGCTGATCAACCTTGTCGCGCCGGGCATGCTCGGCACGGCCGCCCAGTTCCGTCGCGCGCACGGCTCTGCTGGCTCCGGGGCTGACACGGGGGTCGAGGCTCTGCGCAACGTCGCGGCGTTGCGCGCCCGCACCCGCCAGATCATGGTGCGACACCGGCGCAGCGAGGTGGCGGTACTGCTGCCGCAGCGGTTGGCCGAAACTGTCCTGGTTACGCCGTGTGACGCCGAGCGCTCGCTGTACTCCGAGCTCACCGCCCGGATCCGCGACGAGGCTCGCGGTGCTGCGCCGACTCAGCGGCTCACGCTGCGCAGCCTGGCGCGGCTGGCCGGTTCCAGCCCGGCCGCAGCGGCGCCCACCCTCGACAAGGTGGGGTGGCATGATCTCGCCGAGCGCGCACGAGCGATCGAACGGCCCCGCAAAACCGACGAGCTGATGTCCAGGCTACGTGCCCATATCGAGCGTGGGGAGAAGGTGCTGGTGTTCACCGCGTTCCGGCACACGCTCGATGCGCTCGCCGCGGCGCTCGCCGCGTCCGACGTCCCGGCGGCCTGCTACCACGGCAGCCTGTCCCGGCGCGACAAGGACGCCGCAGTCGCGGCGTTCGCGGGCGACATGCCGGTCCTGCTGTCCACTGAGTCGGCCGGCGAGGGCCGCAACCTGCAGTTCTGCCACGTCATGATCAACGTTGATCTCCCGTGGAACCCGATGCAGATCGAGCAGCGCCTGGGTCGGCTGCACCGGGTGGGGCAGGAGCACGACGTGCTGCTCGCCAACCTGGTCTCCCGCGGCACCATCGAGGAGCGCATCCTGCATGTGCTGGAGTCGAAGATCAACCTCTTCGAGCTGGTCGTCGGGGAGCTGGACATGATCCTGGGCCGGGTCACCGACGACTTCGACTTCGAGTCCTCGGTGTTCACCGCTTATGTCACCGCCGCTGACGACGCCGCGTTTGCTGCCTCGCTGAGGAGTCTGGGCGCCGACCTGGCCCGCGCGCGCAGCGACTACCTGCGCACCCGGGGTGCGGTCGACCAGTTGGTGGGGGAGGACTGAACATGGATCCGGGCCTGCAGTTCTGGCTGCGCTACGTCGATGACCACGGCGGGCTCACTGAGCCGGCGACGGACGGCACGCTGGTGGTGCTGCCGCCCGCGGTGGCCGCCGAGTTCGACCTGCCTGACGAGCTGATGGTGACGTCCGACCCCGATGTCGCTCGCGAGGACGGCACGGTGCTGCTCACCACGGGTCATCCGGTGCTGGTCCGGGCGGCCGACACGACGCTGACCGGCGGCGACGCCGGGGTGGTCGCGCTCGCTGCTCCGAACGCACCCGCACCGGGTGCCGACTACCTGCAGGACCGGGTCCGGGAGCAGTTCCCAGTAGATCACGGGCGAATTGACGTCACGGGCCTGCCCACTCGGGTCACCCGCCTGGTGCTGCGGGTCGGCGCGCTGGTCACGTACACCGTGTCAGACGAGGAGTGCTACCAGGAGCGGCTGGAGTGCTGGGTCGACGCGCTGTCGGGGCTGTCGCTGGGCGACGACGACGTGGCCCGGCTGCAGCGCGCACCGCGCGCCATCAACACCGCCACCTTGCCCGCCTCGCTGCTCGCCGCCGCCGGCACAGCGGTGGAGCACGCGCACCGCGTCCTCGACGCTGCGGCGAACCGACGGCGGCGCACTCTCTCGGCCCAGGCAGCCGACGCTCATGGGCAGGAACGCACGCGCGCCCGTGCCTACTACGACGACGTGTTGCGGTCGTTGGAGTGCCGCCGCGCCACGGCCCACCCTGACCGGGCCGAGCTGCTCGCGGCTCGCGCCGCGACCATCCGCGAGGAGCGTGCCCGGCGGTTGCTGGAGATCGACGAGAAGTACCAGGCTCGCCACGACATCCGTCCGTTCCGGCTGCACGCCCTACTGGTGCCGGGATGGCGGGTGCCGGTCGACATCCGGCGGGGGGCACGGCGCTATCCGTCCACGTTCGACTGGCTCCCCGCGCTGGCCAGCTACGCCAACGAGGGCTGCCCGCACTGCGGCGCGACCGCTCCGTTGTCGGCGAGCAAGACGCGACTCGGCTGCATTGCCTGTCAGCCCGGTCCGGTCCCGCACGCCGTGCCCGCCGGCCCTGTTCAGCCGGCCACCCGTGCGCCCTGGGCGTGACCCGCCCGTCAGTCCGACCAGCGGCGCGCGGACACCGCCACTTCATGCATTACTGCTCGTCGAGCGCTTGATCGATATCCTCGCCGGACACGTCCTCGATCTCCCAGCGTTTCAGGATCCTCGCCGTTCTGAGGTCGGCGTCGCATCGCGCGCCGCACGCTCGGCAGCAACGGCGTCCAAGACGGCGCCCCGGGTGTCGGCGGCGAGCGCCGCTTCCCTCGTTAGGCGCCTGTAGCGGTCCGCAGTGATCCCCGCTGTGGTGTGCCGCAGCGTTGTGGACACCAGGGGCAACGGGACACCCGAGGTGAGTATCAGCGTAGCCGCCAGGTGCCGCAGGTCGGGTAGCCAAACCCGGGGCAGCCCGGCCGCCACGGTAGCCGTCCTGCTCTAGGTTGGTGGGCACCATGGTGGCTCCGCTACCCCGAACCGTGATCGTTTGGGGAGGGGGTAGACCTCCTTCGGTCCAGCTGTTTCCGAGGGTTCTGGGAGTGTCTCCAGGTATGCTCCCAACCCCCCAACACCGCTTTCGCAGCGAGAGGTCACAAAACACCTCTGGGTAACTACTGAAAGTGACATCAGGACCAACGCCAAGCGAACCCCGTACCTACGTAAAGCTAAGGGCTGAATCCTCAAGACTTGATGACGATCAACCTAGACAGCCCAGCCGGGAGGAGAAGTTTGGTGTGAGCAAAGATCAACGGCGTCTCTACATCTGTCCGCAATGCAACGGCGCCCAGGTGATCGTGAAGTGGAAACGGGCGGAGCTGGGCGACCACCCTGAGACGTACGAGCTTCCGACGACGGAGATCTGCCTGATGTGTGACGGCTCCGGACAAATCCTGGGACCTTCGGATTAACCACCCCGCCTCACTAGACTACCGGCGATGCCCCGCACCGCGATCCTCTATGCCCGCTCACACCGCCACGACCAGCTCGCCCGGCAGATCCGGGAACTACAAGACTGGTGCGATCGTGCCGGTGTGGTCCCCCTCGAAACAGTCGCGGAGGTCGCGCTCGGCATCCGCGCCTCGAAACGCTGCCGTCAACTCCTTGCTGACGTAGCGGCTGGTCGAGCCGACCTCCTCCTGATCCGCGACGTCGCCGCCGGTAGTGCTGCTGGCGCTGGTGGTCATTGGTGTGGCACTGTCAGCGGTGTGGTCGCGTAAACCGGATCGCCGGAAGGCCGCAGCTGCGGTGCTGAGTGAGTCGACATTACCCAGGCCGCGATCACCAACTCCAGGAGAAGGTGACCAACGGGCCACTGGCAAGGTCGTCCTGATCTCTGCGGTCGCCGCTATCGGCGGGCTGCTCTTCGGTTTCGATACTGCCGTGATCAATGGCGCGGTGGACTCCATCCAGGGCACCTTTCACCTCAGTCCCGCCCTTACCGGTTTCGCGGTGTCCTGCGCGCTACTCGGCTCGGCCTTGGGTGCCTGGTATGCCGGCCGGGCCGCCGACTACCTGGGTCGCGTGCGGGCCATGCTCGTGGCCGCGGTGCTCTTCGCGATCAGTGCGGTTGGGGCCGGGTTGGCGTTCTCGGTGTGGTTCTTGATCGGGTGGCGGTTCGCCGCCGGTGTTGGCATCGGGATGGCCTCGGTGATCGCTCCCGCCTATATTGCCGAGGTCGCGCCCTCGCGCATCCGTGGCCGGCTCGGCTCGCTGCAGCAGCTCGCTATCGTATCCGGGATCTTCCTCGCATTGCTGTCCGACGCCTTTCTGGCCGACCTTGTCGGCGGGGCAAGCCAGCAGCTCTGGTTCGGGCTGGCGGCCTGGCGCTGGATGTTCCTCGCCGGGCTAGTCCCTGCCCTGGCCTATGGCGTGCTGTCGCTGCAGATTCCGGAGTCGCCGCGGCACCTCGTGGCTAAAGGAGAGCTCATCCGAGCTGGGGAGGTGCTGCGCGAGGTGCTGGGCTCCCGCAGCGCCGAAGCCGTGCAGCGCAAGGTTGCAGACATCGTGGCGAGCGTGCGAGGTGACAGCCAGCGCGCGCCGCGGTTGACAGACCTGCGCGGCCCCCGTTTCGGGCTGCTCCCGATCGTGTGGGTAGGGATCCTCCTGTCAATCTTCCAGCAGTTCGTCGGTATCAATGTGATCTTCTACTACTCGACCAGCCTGTGGCGCTCGGTCGGGTTCAGCGAATCCGACTCGCTCACGATCACCGTCATCACCTCAGTGACCAACGTCGTCGTCACGCTAGTCGCCATTGCCATCGTGGATAAGGTCGGTCGCAAACCGATGCTGCTCGGCGGGTCACTGGGCATGACGGTGACCCTGGCCACGATAGCCGCATGCTTCTCCCAGGCAGTCGGCAGCGGCAAGAACGTGAGCCTGCCCCAGCCGTGGGGAATGATCGCGCTGATCGCCGCCAACCTCTATGTCGTCTCCTTCGGCGCGACCTGGGGCCCGGTTGTCTGGGTACTGCTCGGCGAAATGTTCCCCAACTGGATCCGGGCGGTCGCGCTCGCCGTGGCCGCCGCCGCCCAGTGGCTGGCCAACTTCGCCATCACGACGACCTTCCCCATCCTTTCCCATGCCGGTCTGTCCTTCGCCTACGGCCTATACGCGGCGTTCGCCATCATCTCCTTCGGGTTTGTGCTCACCTCGGTCAGGGAGACCAAGGGCCGCGAACTGGAGGACATGACGGGCTGAGATGCTGGCCGCATTCCGGAACTCCCCTCGGCCAGCTCGTCCAGGGTGGTCTCGTCCAGCACGACTTCTTGCGCGCCGTCAAGGGCCGCCTGCTGGGCCAGTGCCAGCAGGCGACGGTCCCGCCGCGAAATCTCCGCGGGAGTGGTTGGCCGACCAGGCTGGCAGTAGTGCGGGGGAAACCCGAGTCCACTCACAGGGTCGACGAGCTGGTCGACCGAGACTAGGCAGCCCGCCCCAAACCGGTCGAGGAAGCTGGTGTGATAGTCACGAAGTGCCGGATGGCCAGCTGGATTCGGGCTCAGCCGCAATAACGCTCCAGCGGCTTTCTCAGCTTCGGACGCGACCTGCGGGGGTAATACCACGGTGCAGCCGAGCCGGAGATCTACCATCAGCGGCTGCTCGACACCACCCGACACGGCCCGCCTGCGCGTGGATCCCGCGCAGCTCTCGCACCAGCGAGGACACCTCCTCGACCGTGTCCGCCTGCACCCCTTCGAGCTGTTCGAGGACGTGGGCAAGCCCACCGGTGCTGGTTGAAGGAGGACGCAGACAGGTGATCAGGACACCGCGCATCACCAGCTCAGCCAACATGGCGTCAATCGCCGAGACGGCAGCACCGGGGATCTCGGTGGTCAGCTTGTCGAGCAGATCGCCGACCCGGATAGGTAATCGAGCACCATGCATGATTGTCTGTACTGTTTTGCTGTGACGAACCGACACCTCCGCCGAGGTGCTCCGATCCCGGTTGCCGGCGTGCGGCTGCCACGGCACTACCAGCCGTTCACCCCGTACGAATGCAAGATCGTTCATCATGACCGTAAGACAAGGGTGTTGCTCTCCCGCGCATCCGCACCAGATAGCGAGCCAGCGACAACGCCATTCGCCGCGCCTGCCCAGCTCCGGGCCGCAGCCCTGCGCACACCGCCGCGACGCGAGATGCCAACACCGGGCTGGCTACGGTAACGGCCTCCGCGACAGGAGGCCAGACCTCGGCAAACCAGGCGCACCACCGGTCAACCTCGGCACCATCCCCCGGCTCAGACCAGGGCCCAACAACGAGTTCCCCTGAATAGGCCGTGCCGCGCACCAGCGCCGCATCAATATGCCGATACCACCGCGAACGCTTGCCCGTGCTCAACCCGATACTTCCTCCCCACCCAGGAACCGCCTCCGTAGAATGACCACCCGGTCAGCAGTCGCCGTCCTTCCGGGTGTCACACCCGTTGTCCGTGCTACACAGCAGCGCGTTGATCGCGTCGCCTTCCTCGACAATCCGGACATCGAGGTCGAGGGCGTCGGCGCCGACGGAGGTCGGCGTGTCGTCTACGGCGATATTGTCGATGGCCATGTGGGGCCGGGGAGCGTCCTCGGTGAGGATTGCCATGAGATCTCCTTGACCGGAACCCATCCTAAGGGGCGGAATTGAGATTTCCTTCCACCGCCGCTCCTGCTCGCCGTACGGCAGGCGATGCGGCCCGTCCACTTCTGGCAGTGGCTGTTTCGACATAGCTTGCTACCTCAGTCTCCAGTCAGTCGATAGACCCAACCCACGGTGCGGGTCAACTATGCACGCGGCGCCATGGTCCAGACCAGCGACAGGTGGTGTCAGATTGCGTGAGGATAACCTGTGAACTACCCCGCGGTGGGGCAGTTCGCAGATCGACGTAGAGGAAGTCGGCGAGATCGCGAAGTTCCTGCGGAATGGTGCGCTTGGCCGACCGCAGCAACGAACTGGTGATGGATTTGGCGTAACGCTGGTGCCGTAACCAATTCGGTGCAACGCGCCGAAGTGCCAGCAGTACGGCTAACGCTTCGTGTTGTCGGCGTAGTTCCAACAGTGCGGACGCCATGTCGAGCCGGAATCGGTGGTGAGTGTTGGCCGGTCGAGGTGGCAGGGCCACCTGCCGGGCAATCCGCAGAGCCGTGACAGGGTCCCCGGTCACAACCGCCATTTCGGTTCGACGCATGGCGATTACGGACGGCCCGAACGAGCTCCACTGCTGGTTTCCCGGGCCATCAACCTCGATGCGGGCTGCCGCCGCGCTCGCGCGTCGCATTGCGTCGGTCATCAAGTCAGGCTGACTGTTGCGTGCCGCTGCTCCGGCGACACCAAGGTTGAGCCAGCCCCACGACGACAAATGCCGCCGGTCCGCCGTGCAAAGCTGGGTTCTAGCCGCTGGGACGCATTCAACGCTACCTCAATCGCATCGTCCAAGCGACCTTGGCGCATCAGCAACCACCGGCCCCGCGAAGGCGGGCGTGGGCGCGAACAGTTCCATGGTGGGCACACCCAGTGCGAAGGCAAGTTTTCGCACGGTGGACAAGCCAGCGGAGTCCCGCTCACCCCGTTCGAGTTTGCGGATGACCGACACACTCACACCGGAACGCTCGGCTAGCGCTTCCTGGGTCATCCCGCGTCGGCGTCGCAGCTGCGCGAGCCGTTCGCCGAGCCTCCGGTCTCGTCCCACCATCGCTAGCGCCTCTCTTCGCAGAGTAGGTGCCCCTTCGTGTGCACCCCATCGTTAACCGGGGCCGTCCCTCCGTGAAGAGGTACTCCCAGCGTAACGACACTGCGACCGGGTTAATGCCAAAGCCGTTCAGTTAGTGGCGGCTGCCGGCAGTCAAGATCGTTTTCGGCGTGTCGCGGCATGAGGTAGCGGAACTCCAGGTATGAGAGGGCGTCGACCAAGACAACCTCGCTATCGGGAGTTCCGCTGAGCATGGATTCTGTCATCAGGCGTGTGGTCAAGGTGGCTGGAGGGCGGTACGCGCCGGGCCATATTGGTGAGCTGACCCAGATCGTCCCGTTCGAGATGGTCGATGCCGCGCTGGCTGAGACCAACAGCGTCCAGCAGCGGCTGCGGGCGCTGCCGTCGCGGGTTGTGGTCTATCTGCTGCTGGCGGCCGCGTTGTTCGCCGAGCTCGGTTACGGCCAGGTGTGGGCGCGGATGTGTGCCGGGTTGGGCGGGCTGGAGGTGGCCTGCCCCACGTCGAGCGCGCTGGCCGCGGCGCGCCGTCGGATCGGCGTCGCTCCGTTGCGGGCGTTGTTCGATCTGCTGCGCGGGCCGCAGGCCGGTACGGGGCTGCCGGGGAGCCGGCGCGGGGTGTACTGGCGCGGACGGTTGGTGTGCGCCATCGACGGCACCATCCTGTGCTGGGCGGATACCGCGGCCAACCTGGCGCTCTACCGTCGCGGCAACGGTTACCAGGGCGGCACCGGCTACCCGATGGTCCGGCTGCTCGCGCTGCTGGCCTGCGGTACCCGCACCGTCATCGACGCGGTGTTCGGCACCGACCGAACCGGGGAGATCAGCTACGCGCACGCCCTGGTGGGCGCGCTGCATCGCGGGATGATCGTGCTCGCGGACCGCAACTTCGCCGTCGCGGCCTGGATCGTCGCCCTCGCCGACACCGGCGCCGACGTGCTGGTGGGAGTCAAGGCCAGCCGCCGGCTGCCGGTGTGCCGCCGCCTGCGCGATGGCTCCTCCATGTCCCGGCTCGGCCCACTGGAGGTGCGCGTGATCACCGCCACGATCACGATCACCACCAGCGCCGGGCGGCGCACCGAGGACTACCGGTTGATCACCACGGTGCTCGACCCGGACTGCTCGCCCCTCGACATCCTCACCCTCTATCACCAGCGATGGGAGATCGAGACCACATTCTTCGAGCTCAAGTCCACCAGCCTGGGCGGGCAGGTGCTGCGCGCCCGCACCCCGACCGGAGTGAACCAGGAGATCTACGCCCTGCTGATCACCTACCAGGCGCTGCGTATCGCGATCAGCGACGCCACCCTCGCACGAGCCGACCTCGATCCCGACCGCGGCAGCTTCACCGTGGCACTACACGCCGCGCGGGACCAGCTGATCGCCGCCACCGGAGTCATCGCCGACACCACCATCGACCTGATCGGTGTGATCGGCCAACACGTGCTAGATCAACTCATGCCTGCCCGCCGGTCACGGACCAACCCACGCGTCGTCAAACGAGCGATCTCCAAATACGCCGCCAGCAGCGCGAAGAGACGCCACCGCGGACCCAGCCACAAAACCACCATCAACATCGACATCAAACACGCCGACACCGGTCCTTGACCCCGCCGCCCAAGACCTAACTGAACGGCTTTGGGGTTAATGCGGGCAACATCACCGGCGCAGTAGTTCTCGCCGCCCGTCACCATCGCCGAGACGGTCAGCGACATCCGGGTAATCCGGTGCTCCTCACCCACCTGGTCGAACTCACACGGGCAGTCCCGGTCCGCTAGGCGCTAGACGTTGGTCTAGCCGGACGAGAGCGTCGATTTCCTCCCCGTAAGAGCAGGCGGTGGTCTCCGCTGTCTGCGAGGATGGTCGTCATTGGACGGCCGGTCCGCGTGGAATGTGGAGTTAGCTCATGGCCGATACCGACACCAACGCTGCCATCGACCGGACGCGCCAGCGGCTCGAAGAGGAGCTGGCGCAACTTCGGGCTCGACGCCGGGCCCTTGCCGCCGAACTCGGCGAACGCGATTCCGTCGGAGACCGCGCCGACCAGGCTGACGTCCTGGAACAGGCCGACGACATAGTGTGGCTGGACGAGCGCATCGCCGAGGTGGCGGCCTTAATAGCCCGCGCTGAAGTGCCCGAACCGGCGGAGGGCCGGCTGCCGCACGGTGCTCAGGTCACGCTCCGCTTCGATGACGGGGAAGTCTCGACGTTGCGCGTGGTCGCCATCGCGGAGGAGGTCGCCGAGGACGATGGGGCAGGGGCAGTGACCCTCAACAGCCCGCTCGGTCGTGCCCTCGCGGGCAGCAGGGTGGGTGACGTCGTCGAGTACGTGACGCCGTCGGGACCGGCGCTCGTCGAGGTGCTCGCTCTCCACATGCCGGGGGAGTAGCCGCGCCCTATCGGTGGCTCGGCTCCTGCGGCCCATCCGGGAGTCACGCGGCGTGCGCCTCGCCAGCGGGGGCGGTGCCGTCGGGCAGTGCCGCTGCGACGAGGTCGCTGACGTCGCCCACCCCCCGTACGTTCAGCTGGTCCCGGACGTGGGCCGGCACCTCGTCGAGGTCGGGCTCGTTCCGGGTGGGCAGGAACACCTCCGCCAACCCGGCGCGATGAGCAGCGAGCAGCTTCTGCTTGACCCCTCCGATGGGCAGCACCCGGCCGCTCAGGGTGACCTCACCGGTCATGCCGACATCGGAGCGTACTGGTTGCTGACGGGCCAGCGACGTGAGCGCGGTGACCATGGTCACCCCCGCCGACGGCCCGTCCTTGGGTACCGCTCCGGCGGGTACGTGCAGGTGGATGTGCTTGCCGGCCAAGGCGGCACGGTCGATGCCGAGTTGCTCGGCGTGCGCGAGGACGTAGGACAGCGCGATCCGGGCGGACTCCTTCATCACGTCGCCGAGCTGCCCGGTGAGCGTCAGCCCCGGTTCGCCGTCCATCGCGGTGGCCTCGACGTAGAGCACGTCCCCGCCGGTGCCGGTGACCGCGAGTCCGGTGGCCACCCCGGGCACCGCAGTGCGCTCGGCACTCTCCGGGACGAATCGTGGCCGGCCAAGGTAGCGGGTCAGGTCGCCGGCGCTGATGTGCACCGGAGTGGCGGCGCCGTCAGCGAGCGCGACGGTCACCTTGCGCAGCACCCGGGCGATCGCCCGTTCGAGCTGGCGGACGCCAGCCTCCCGGGTGTGCTCAGCGGCGATCACCCGCAGTGCCTCGTCATCGACCACCACGTCGTCGGTAGCCAAGCCAGCTCGGTCGCGCTGCCGCGGCAGCAGGTGGTCGCGGCCGATGACGACCTTCTCGTCCTCGGTGTAGCCGTCGAGAGTGACGAGTTCCATCCGGTCCAGCAGCGGTGCCGGGATCGTGTCGGCGACGTTCGCGGTGGCCAGGAACAGCACGTCGGACAGGTCCAGCTCGACCTCGAGGTAGTGGTCGCGGAAGGTGTGGTTCTGCGCCGGATCCAACACCTCCAGCAGCGCCGAGGTGGGGTCGCCACGCCAGTCGGCGCCGAGCTTGTCGACCTCGTCGAGCAGCACGACCGGGTTCATCGATCCGGCCTCCTTGATGGCCCGCACGATCCGGCCGCCCGTCGCGCCGACGTAGGTCCGGCGGTGCCCACGAATCTCGGCCTCGTCGCGGACGCCACCGAGCGCGACCCGCACAAAGCGCCGCCCCAACGCAGCAGCGACCGACTCGCCGAGACTGGTCTTGCCCACGCCGGGCGGGCCGACCAAGGCCAAGACCGCGCCGGCGCCTCGTCCGCCGACGACGTGCAGCCCGCGCTCGGAGCGGCGGGCCCGCACCGCGAGGAACTCGATCAGCCGGTCCTTGACCTCATCCAGGCCGTAGTGGTCGGCGTCCAAAACGGCGCGCGCGGCGTGCACGTCGGCGTTGTCCTCGGTGCGCACCCCCCACGGCAGCTCAAGAAGCGTGTCCAGCCAGGTGCGAATCCAGCCGGCCTCCGGAGACTGATCGCTGGTCCGCTCCAGCCGGTTGACCTCGCGCAACGCCGCCTGACGGACCGGCTCGGGCAGATCCGCCTCCGCCAGGCGCGTCCGGTAGTCAGCGGTGGCGTCCGTATCGTCCTCGCCCAGCTCCTTACGGATGGCGGCCATCTGCTGGCGAAGCAGGAACTCCCGCTGCGTCTTGTCCAACCCTTCCCGGACGTCCGTGCGGATCCGTTCGGCGACCTCCTGCTCGGCCAGGTGCGCCCGGCTCCATTCCACCAGGCGGGCCAACCGGGTCTCGACGTCGACGGTCTCTAGCAGCTCCACCTTCTGTGCCAACGACAGGTACGGTGCGTAACCGGCGGAGTCAGCCAGCAGTGACGGGTCGGTGATCGACTGGACCGAGTCGATTAGCTGCCAGGCACCGCGTTGCTGGAGGATGGAGATAACGACACCCCGGTACTCACCGGCAAGCTTGCGCACCCGTTCCGTTGCTGCCGGTGTGTCGACCTCGGTCACCTCGACCCACAGTGCCGCACCGGGGCCGGTCACTCCGGCACCGACCCGGGCCCGGGTCACTCCGCGCAAGACCGCGGCCGGAGCACCGCCAGGTAGCCTCCCTACCTGATCGATCACCGCGATGACGCCGAGCGTGGCGTACCGACCGTCGGGGCGCGGAACCACCAGCAGGCGCTCAGTTCCCGCGGCGCGAGCAGCATCAACCGCTGCTTGTGCCTCACCGTCGAGCTGGACCGGCACCACCATGCCCGGCAGCAGCACCAGCTCGGCCGACGGCAGTAACGCAAGTTGTGTAGCCACGCAGTCTCCTCACAGTTGAGTCTTTATGGCTCAACAAAGTGCTCTGCCGCGATGTTCCCCACCGGCGGCGATCGAGGCGGTTCCCACCCGGGCCAGGTGGTGCACCCGCCATGCCACAGCCAGCAGCAAGATGCCCGATACCAGCGCGTAGACACCGAGCATGAACGTGAGCACCAGTGCACCGGAGAGTGGCCACAGCAAGATCACGATTCCGGCGATGATGCCGGCAAGCCCGGAAAGGACCAAAAAGACCTCTCCACGGATGAGCCTTCTCAATCCCACAGCGATGGCGATCTCGGCGACTCCGACGCCGATCAGCAGGATAGCCGCCACGATCGTCAGCACGAGCACGGTGATGGCCGGGACCAACACGGTGACCACTGCGACGGCGATCCCGAGGAGCCCGGCGAGAAGCGACGGGACCCAGTCATGCCAGCGCGCATGGGCCCGTCCCTGCCGGAAAGCGTTGGCGAGCAGGGAGATTCCGTCCAAAAGCGCCCACGCCCCGAACAGCAGCGCTAGCACGAGCAGCGTGATACCCGGCCACAGCAGGGCGACGATTCCGAACAGGATCGCCAATATGCCTCGCAGCGCCATAACGGGCCACATCTTCTGCGGATTGAGAAACAGGATGATCCCGCTCGCGGTCGCTCCGGGAGGTGTTCCCTCACGGTTGGACATGGTGTGCTCCTCAAGAACCTGGATCAAGGAATTGGTGCTGTGCCGGAACGTAGGAACCCACGAAGGTGGCTGGAAACTGACGGGTACCGGTTGCTGGGCGGACCTCGAAGGAGGCGGACTTGCCGACCACGTGGGCGTTGGTGACGATGTCACCGTTGTCGTCGAGGATCACCCCGGATCCCAGCCCACTGGGACTGACGATCTCCACAACGGAGGGCAGGGTCGCGCGGACGACCTGGGTGAAGTCCTGCTCCAGTGCGTGTGCGCTGCCTGCATCACCGAACTGTGGAATGACGCTATCGGTCGTCGAGCTGGTGCAGTCGAGGGCCGTCAGCAGCACGATCACCAAAGTGGCCAGGGTCACCAGGACGCGCTGACGACACACCGCAGCCCCTCGCCGGTTGTTGCCGATGGCACCGCGCACGCCAACCTACCACACCCTGGGCGACCCTCGCCGCCGCTCGGGATGCGACGAGCCTCGCAACGCCTGGCGGCACCCACTTCGGCCTGAGCGGTGCAAATCTCCTCGGGACTTTTCATCTGCTGGACCAACTGGGCTGTCCAGGAATGGGGATTGTCCGCGTCGCCCCGGTCTGGCAGGTCGACTTTTCGCCCGACATCCGTACCGCGCGGCCTAGTTAGGCGGCGAGGGCAAAGCCGCCGAGCTTCGCAGCAGCCGGACGCGACAGCGGGTACGACGCCATCTACCTTCCAGGCGGTCACGGGCCCATGGAGGATCTTTCCCGGTGTGCGGCGCTCGGCGAGATCATCACCGAGTTCCATGACGCAGGTCATGTGGTGACCGCGGTGTGCCACGGCCCCGCTGGGTTGCTCCCGGCCAACCGGCAGGACAGCAGCTGGCTGTTCCAAGGCCGGCGAATGACGGCGTTCACCGACGAAGAGAAGCGCTTAGCGGGCCTGGCGCAGCGCGCCCGTGGCTCCTCGAGGATCCGCTGCGAGAGCGGGGAGGCCTGTTCTGCGCTGGTTTATCCTGGCAGTCGCACGTCGTGGTGGACGGCAACCTCATCACCGGCCAGAACCCAGCGTCCTCCCAGGCCGCCACCGACCGCACCCTGGGCGAGCTGAAAGCCCGAGCGTAACTGCGTCACTGAGGGGTCACGGAGGGGTCACGGAGGAGCCTTCGCTCCCTCACGTCACTCAGTGGTCGGCGCTATAAGTCCGTCGGGGGTCTGTCGGGGTTGTCGGGAACCTGGCTGGGGGGGAAGGCACCGTCAGCGTTCTGCTGTCGCCGAGGGACACTAAAGATCTTGTTGTCTGGTCGGGGGAACGCCCGAAATTGTCAGGGGTGGGGTCGATGATGGGGGCGTGCTCGACACCCGGCTGGACCCCCGGCAGGCGATGGTCGCTTGCCTGGATCAGTGGCGGGAGTCGATCGTTGGGTGCGAGGACGCGGGGTTGCAGGCTCAGGTCCGGAACATCGAAACGGTCTCCCGCATGCTGCATGCGGTGATGCTGGAGACCGTCGCGGAGCTGGAGTTCCGCCACCTCGCGGCCACCAGCGGGTTCGGCACTACCAAGCGCCTGCTGGCGGGGATGCTGCACCTGTCGGCCACCGAGGCCGGTATGCGGGTTGCGCACGCTACCCAGCTCACCGCGCGCCGCACCGTGAGTGGTGAGGTGCTTCCCCCGGTGCTGCCGAAGACTGCGGCGGCGTTGGCGGCGGGGCAGATCGGGGTGGGGCAGGTTCGGGTGATCGCCGAGACGATGAGCGCGATCCCTAACTCGGTCGGTGCCGAGCAGCGCGAGGCCGCCGAAGCTGACCTGGCCCGCTATGCCCACTCGTTCACCCCAGCGTCACTGCACAAGATCGGGCGGCACATCCTCGCGCACCTGAACCAGGAGGGTCCCCAGCCCCCGCAGGAGCCCGAACCCGCCCCGGCAGCGGGGGAGCTGCGGTGGCGGGAACGCCGGGATGGGCGGCTGGGGTTCGAAGGATTCCTGGAGTCTGAGCACAGTGGCGCGTTCCGTTCCCTGATCGAGCAGTTCGCCGCACCCCGCCCCGCCGCTGAGGGCATCCCCGATCCCCGCACCACCCCGCAGCGCAACGCCGATGCCCTGCTGGAGGTCTGCGGGCTGGCCCGCGCCGCCCAGGACTGCCCCACCACCGGTGGGGAACCCCCACACCTGACCCTCACCCTTGACTGGGAGGCCCTGCGCACCAGCCTCGGCGCCCGCGACCCTCGATTACGGGACACCCCTGAGCGCCTCTCAGGCTCGACGGTGGGCCTGCGACGCGAAAATCATCCCCGTCGTCCTCGGCGGGGAGTCGGAACCGCTGGACGTCGGGCGGGCGATGCGCACCGTCCCCCTCTCCCTCCGCCGCGCGCTCACCGCCCGGGACCGGGGATGCGCCTTCCCCGGCTGCGACCGACCACCAGGACTCTGCCAGGCCCACCACTGCCGGCCCTGGGCTGAGGGTGGGGACACCAGCGTGGACAACTGCGTCCTATTGTGCGAGACACACCACCGCCACGTGCATTGCACTGGCTGGGAGATCCTCATCCGCCCTGGCTACGTCGAGCTCATTCCCCCAGCGATCATCGACCCGGACCGCAGACCACTGCGCAACCCCCTGCGCTGCTAACTGCTCGCCACCGTCAGTCCGACAGGAGTGGATCACGGGGTGCCACCACGCTGATCGTGAGTGTGCCCCGGCCACAACAGAACGCTGACGCTGACGGCCTTGATCGTGTCGACGCTGCGGCGCACCGTGCGGGGCCCCACGACTGTACGGGTGCCGCCAGGGCTTCCCGGTACGGGTGGTCGATACGCCTGCAACAACCAGCCCAGCAGCGCATCCAGCAGCGGCTCGGCGATCACCGGGTTCGCCGGCGGCCCGTCCGGCACGGCGGCCTTGACGACGTTCCTCCAGCTCGTCGAGCTTGTCAAACTCGCGCATCCGATCCTGGATGCCCTTGGTGATCGGTAAGCCCTGCGGTGCGATGACGTCCCGCCCGTTCCACCTGGCCGAGTTGCGCCCGGCGATGGCGATGTCGTCGATCATCTGGTCAACGAAGTCGTGGAACCGCCGCACGTCGTTCTTGTCGATCTGGATGCTCGCGACCGAGCGGAAAAACCGCTCGAACACCGGGACACCCAACGGACGAGACATGACCGCCACCTTCCGCTCGCGTTCCCCATGGTGGCAGCGCGGCCGCAGCGGTTGAACCGCTCCCGCAGGTGGAAATCTCGCCAACCGGTTCGCCCCCACAGGTCGACGCCGCCGGGCAGCCACCACCGCCTCGTCGGGGGGTTGGCGTTCGAACAGTGCGCGGGTGTACTCGCTGGCGTGGCGACTGCTCGGTTTGTCAGGGGAACCGCGGACTCCTGAGCAGCCCCAGGCTTTCCAGCTTGTGCACGTGTTCATCGTGTCCTATCTGGCGGAACAGATCGGCCAGTGAGTCGAAGTGTCCGTAGTCGTCAGCGAACACCGATTTGAACGGGGTGTTCTCCCACTCCGGATGCTCGGCCACAAGTTCCATGTACTCGTCGCGGGAAACTGTGCGGTGTCGTTGTCATCGAATGGTTAGTCGGGGGCGTCGTCATCCGCGGGTGGCCAGGTGTTCGTGGACCAGGCGGACGGCCATGGATCCTTCGCCCACAGCCGAGGCGACCCGTTTGATTGACCCGCTGCGGACGTCGCCTACCGCGAATACCCCCGGTTCGGTGGTCTCCAGCATCAGCGGGGCCCGCCCGAGGTTGTCGAGCTGCTGGCCGGACTCGTTGTCCTGCACGACCACGGCCTGCAGCGACTTGTCGCCGAGCAGCTCGCGTACCTCGGTGTGCACCAGCACGTCGATCCGCGGATCTCGCTCGATCCGGTCGGCCAGATAACGCGACATGTCCTCGTCCAGCCGGTGCTCGCGGACCACCAGGTGGATCCTTCCCACGTGATCAGCGAGAAAGATTGTCGCTTGGCCCGCTGAGTTGCCCCCTCCCACGACCACCACGGGATCGTCGACGCACAGCTGGGCCTCCATTGGAGTGGCCGCGTAGTAGATGCTGGTCTCCTCGAACTCCTCCAGGCGCGGTACCGGCAGCTTGCGGTAGCGGGCGCCGGTGGCCAGCACGACCGTACGGGCGGACGCTTCGGTCCCATCGGCAAACCGGATCCGGTAGTGCCCGCCGTCTCGGGTCAGCTGCTGTGCAGTGGCGGGCACGCTGGTGCGGGCCCCGAACCTCCTGGCTTGGATCGCCGCGCGGTCGGCTAGCTCTCCGCCGGATATCCCCGCCGGGAACCCGAGGTAGTTCTCGATCCGTGAGGACGTCGCGGCTTGCCCCCCGATGGCGACTGCATCCACCACGATCGTCGTCAAGCCCTCCGCCGCGCCGTAGACAGCCGCGGCCAGTCCGGCCGGGCCCGCGCCGACGACCAGCAGGTCGACGGTGCGGCAGTCGGTTGCGCATGGCGAAATCGCGCAGCCGTCGAGTGTCCTGTGAGTAGCGCGAGCCGACGATGCGAGACAGCTGCCCGCAGCCCCTCCACGGGCACGACGAGCACCTCGCCGTTCTCCACCGCCACTGCCCAGCCGGGGGTAAGCCCCGTCCAGATTGGGTGTCTCGGGCAGCGCAGCCGCTTGGGCCAGATCCAGTGCAGTCATGACCAGGTGCTCCGGGCTTTCCTGCGCAGGGTCATCAGTTGCCTCCAGATCGGGAGTCGGCGGGGACGTTGGCGAGAGTGCCGTCCAGCCAGCGCCGGAGCGCGTCCACCGGGGCGGCGCCCGGCTGGCGCGCGATCACCTCACCCTGGTACAGCACCATCAGGGTCGGGACCGCCTGTACGGAGAAGCGTTGCGCCAGCTTCGGCGCGCGGTCGACGTCGACCTTGACCAGCTTGAGCAGCCCGGCTTTTTCGGTGGCGAGCTGCTCCAGGGCGGGGCTGACCATCCGGCACGGCTCGCACCAGGCCGCCCACAGGTCCACCAGGACTGGGACCGTGGCCTGCTCGGCGATCTCGGCGAAGTCCTCATCCCCGGCATCGACGATCCAGGGCAGGAACGCCTGACAGTTCCCGCACCGCGGCTTGCCCCGTGCGGCCGCGGGGACCCGATTCACCCGCCCACAGTTCTCGCACCGAACCGTCGGTGTCCCGGTCTCCACCATGGAGTCACGCTGCCGTGGTGGCCTGGGGCGAGGGCTCGTCGTGGGTAACCACGAGCTCCTCACCCTTGAGAGCGACCCGGATCGTCGCACCGTCCGGAATGGCGTCGGTGAGCAGGGCCCGGCCGATGCGGGTCTCGACCTCCCGGGCGAGAAACCGGCGTAACGGGCGGGCCCCGTAAACCGGGTCAAAGCCCTGCGCGGCGATGAACCGGCGCGCCTCGTCGGTGACCTTCAGGGTCATCCGGCGCTCCGCGAGCCGGGCGCGCAGCTCGCCCACCATCAGCTCGACGATCTGCTCGATCTGAGCCTGGGTCAGCGGGCTGAACAGCACGATGTCGTCAATACGGTTCAGGAACTCCGGTCGGAAAGACCGGCGCAGCTCACCCATGACCAGCTCGCGAGCCTCCGGTTTGATCTCCGCGTCGGCCGTCACCCCGTCCAGCAGGTACTGCGAGCCGATGTTCGACGTCATGATCAGCACGGTGTTCCGGAAGTTGACCGTGCGGCCCTGGGCGTCGGTGAGCCGGCCGTCGTCGAGCACCTGCAGCAGCGTGTTGAACACATCAGGGTGCGCTTTTTCGATCTCGTCGAAGAGCACCACCGAGTAGGGCTTACGGCGCACCGCTTCGGTGAGCTGGCCGCCCTCCTCGTAGCCCACATAGCCGGGCGGGGCTCCGACCAGGCGGCTGACGGTGTGCCGCTCCTGGTATTCGCTCATGTCAAGCCGGACCATGTTGTCCTCGGAGTCGAACAACGCCGCCGCCAAGGCCTTGGCCAGTTCCGTCTTCCCCACCCCGGTTGGCCCCAGGAAGATGAATGACCCGATCGGGCGGCGCGGGTCCTTGATCCCCGAGCGGGCCCGGATGATGGCGTCGGAGACTACCCGGACCGCCTCGTCCTGGCCGATCACTCGCTCATGCAGGACCTCATCCAGGCGCAGCAGCTTGTCCCGTTCACCCTCCTTCAGCCGGGTGATCGGGATCCCGGTCCAGACCGAGACGATCTCGGCGATCTCGTCCTCGGTGACCACCTCGCGCAGCAGCCGGTGCTCGCCCTGCTTGACGGCGAGCTGCGCTTCCTCAGCGGCCAGCCGGCGCTCGAGTTCGGTGAGCCTCCCGTAGCGCAGCTCGGCGGCGCGGTTGAGGTCATAGGCCCGCTCGGCCTCCTCGATCTCCCGGCGGGCTTGTTCCAGCTCGGCACGCAGCTGCTGAACCCGGCGAATCGCCTGCCGCTCGGCTTCCCACTGGGCGCGCATCGCATCCGCCTCGGCCCGCAGATCGGACAGCTCGCGACGGAGCGCCTCGAGCCGGGCAACGCTGGCCGGATCGGTCTCTTTGGCCAGGGCGGCTTCTTCGATCTCTAGGCGCATCACCCGCCGGGTCACCTCATCCAGCTCGGCGGGCATCGAGTCGATCTCGGTGCGCAGCCGGGCGCACGCCTCGTCGACCAGGTCGATCGCCTTGTCCGGCAAGAACCGGTCGGTGAGGTAACGGTGCGACAGCGTCGCGGCGGCAACCAGCGCGCTGTCCTGGATGCGCACCCCGTGGAAGATCTCCAGGCGTTCCCGTAGCCCGCGCAGGATGGAGATGGTGTCTTCCACGCTGGGCTCGTCTACCAGCACCGGTTGGAAGCGGCGCTCCAGCGCGGCGTCCTTCTCGATGTAGCGGCGGTATTCGGTCAGGGTGGTCGCGCCGATCATGTGCAGCTCGCCGCGGGCCAGCATGGGCTTGAGCATGTTGCCGGCGTCGAGGGAAGATCCAGCTCCGTTTCCGGCGGCGCCCGCGCCGACCACGGTGTGCAGTTCGTCGACGAACAGCAAGATCCGGCCCTGCCCGGCCTTCACCTCGGCCAGCACTGCTTTGAGCCGTTCTTCGAACTCGCCGCGGTACTTCGCTCCGGCGACCAGGGATCCCATGTCCAACGCGAAGATCGTCTTGTCACGCAAGCCTTCCGGGACGTCCCCGCGCACGATCCGCTGGGCCAACCCCTCCACGATGGCGGTCTTGCCCACCCCGGGATCGCCGATCAGGACCGGGTTGTTCTTCGACTTGCGGCTCAGGATCTGGATCACTCGGCGGATCTCGGCATCCCGCCCGACCACCGGATCCAGCGTGCCGGAGCGGGCCGCATCGACCAGGTCCTGCCCGTACTTGGCCAGCGCCTCATACGTTCCTTCCGGGGTCGCTGAGGTGACCCGCTGGTTGCCTCGTACCTGGGTCAGCGCGGAGAGGAACGCCTCCCGGGTCACACCGAACTCCGCCAAGCGCCGGCCGGCCGCGCTGGACGCGCCTTCCTCCGCAAGCGCGAGCAGCAGATGCTCCACCGACACGTACTCATCCTTGAGCCGCTTGGCCTCCCGCTCGGCCGCCTCCAGGACACGGGCCAGCCGCTGGGTGAGGAACACCTGACCGGGGGCAGCCCCCGGCCCGGTCACCCTTGGCCTGCGCTGCAGATCGCCCTCGACGGCGGCGCGTAACGCGTCGACGTCGGTGTTGAACTGTCGCAGCAGCCGGGGTACCAGCCCATCGGCAGATTCCAGCAGGGCGAGCAGCAGATGCTCCCCGTCCACCTCGGTGTGCCCGTATCGCAGCGCCACGCTCTGGGCCTGCTGCATCGCTTCCTGCGAGCGCTGGGTCAAGCGGTTGAGGTCCATGACGGGTTTACTCTTCGCACCGGGCCATCGGCGAGGGCCCACGGGTTGAGTGACGGGGTGGACGGGCACCGGTGGCGCGCAGTGCGGCCTCGAGTTCCTCGATGCGGTCGAGCAGGTCGATGACCAGGCCGAGCGCGGCGTAGTTCAGTGACAGACCGGCCCGTAGCCGCTGGATTCGGGCCACCATCCGCAGTTGCGGCGTCGTGAACCACCACCGGCCGGCGGTATCCCGGGTTGGTTCCAGCAGGCCCAGCGCCACCCACTGGCGGAGGAGGTCGGGATGCATCCCGGCTTGGGTGGCGAAACCCTCCAGGCTGAGCCTCTCTAGACTGGGCCGAGACGCCCGCACCAGTGCGTAGCTGGTCATGTGTCCCTCCTCGGGTCGAAGGTCGAATCCTTGCGCAGCGACTCGAACAGCTCCCGTTCCCGACGCGTCAACGTCCGCGGCACTATGATCTTCACCTCGGCATAGAGGTCACCCGGTGTGCCGCGCGGGTTGGGCATCCCTTCCCCGCGCAACCGCAACCGGCGACCAGTCGATGACCCCGCTGGCACGCGCACCTTGGCCTCCCCACCCGGGGTGGGCACCGGCACGCTGGCCCCCAGCGCCGCCTCCCACGGCGACAACGGCAGGTCCACCGCGATATCCCGGCCGTTCACCCGGTACCGGGGGTGCGGCGCGATCCGCACCACCAGATACAAATCCCCCGCCACGCCGCCGCTGGAACCCTGCCCGCCCCGGCCAGACAGGCGGATGCGCTGCCCGTCGGTGACTCCGGGGGGAATGCCCACGTCGAAACTGGCCGGCTCGCCCGCCCCGGACAAGGTGATACGGCGAGTGCCGCCGTGGTAGGCGTCCTCGACTGACAGCTCGAGCTCGGCCTGCTGATCCGCTCCCGACATCGGGCCCGATGCGCCACGCGAACCGAAAAGATCGCTGAACAAGTCGTCGATGTTGATACCACCAGCGCCGAATCCCCGACCGGGGCCGGAGTCCACCCACACCCGCCCACCCCCGAACGGCGAGCCCTGCCCTCCGGACCCGGCGGTGCCGGCGTAGGACTCGGAGCCCTCGGGAATCTGGCGGAAATCTGGTCCGAACCGGTCGTAGCGCTTTCGGGTATCAGGGTCGGACAGGACGCTGTAGGCCTCGCTGATCTCCTTGAAGCGCTCCTCGGCCCCGGGGTCGTGATTGACGTCGGGGTGGTACTGCCGGGCCAGCTTGCGATAGGCACGCTGGATGTCCTCACTGCTCGCCGTGCGGGAGACCCTGAGCGCGGCGTAGTAGTCGCCCGCCACCGACGCCTCACCCCCGGCGAGCGGCGACGGTCACCGCACCCGGCCGCAGCTGCCGCTCCGCGGTGCCATAGCCCGGGCGCAGCACCTGGACCACCGTGCCAGGCTCCGCCTCGGGGTCGTCCACCACGTTGACGACCTCATGCCGGGCCGGGTCGAACGGTACCCCCACCTCGTCGTAGCGGGAGAATCCCAGGCTCGCCAGCACCGCCAGCGCCTGGTCCCGCACTGCCCGGACCCCCTCAATGATCGCCGATGGGTCGGTGTCGGCGTGACTCAGCGCACGGTCGAGGTTGTCCAGCACCGGCAGCCAGGCGCCAGCAACCCGGCTCACCTCGGCCTCTCGCTGCCGCTCCAGCTCCCGGGCATACCGCTTGCGCAGGTTGTCCAGGTCGGCCAGGACCCGGCGCAGCCGGTCCTTCACAACGGCAACGGCATCCTGGTCCGGCGCCGCAACGTCGACCGTGTCCTCCCCGGGGCTCGAACCTTGCGCTCCCGCTTGATGCGCCGCTTCCTGATGCATCTCCTGGCCGCCTCAGCTGCGGTCGAAGTCGGCATCGACGACATCGTCGTCCCCGGCGGATCCGGTACCTCCCGGTGATCTGCCCTGGGGGCCCCTGCCACCGACATTGGTGCCCATACGTGCCATCAGTCCCTGGAATACCTGCTGGAGCTCGCTGGTCAGCTCGCGTACCCGCGGTAGCGTGGCCTGGTCCTGGACTGCCTGGCGGGCCTGGCCGACGAGCAGTTCGGCCCGGGCTTTCTCGTGCGCCGGCGCATCCCCGCCGAGTTCGTCGAGGCGCCGCTGCACCTGGTAGGCGATGGCATCCAGCTCGTTGCGAGCGTCAACCTCTTGCCGCAACTGCGCATCGGCGGCGCGGTTGCGCTCGGCTTCGGCGACCATGCGCTCGATCTCGCTGGTGTCGAGATTGGAGCTCTCGCTGATCGTGATGCTCTGCTGCGCTCCCGTGTCTCGATCCCGGGCGGTGACGTTGACGATGCCGTTGGCGTCGATATCGAAGGTGACCTCGATCTGGGGCTCCCCCCGCGGAGCGGGGCGGATGTTCTCCAGCCGGAACCGGCCGAGCACCCGGTTGTCCGCGGCCCGCTCCCGTTCCCCTTGCAGCACCACCACGTCCACTGCGGACTGGTTGTCCTCGGCGGTGGAGAACACCTCGGATCGCCGCGCCGGGATGGTGGTGTTCCGTTCAATGATCTTGGTCATCACCCCACCGCGGGTCTCCACCCCCAGCGACAGTGGTGTCACATCCAGCAACAGCACATCCGACACGTCGCCCTTGAGCACCCCAGCCTGGATCGCCGCACCCACCGCCACGACCTCATCGGGGTTGACGCTCATGTTGGGGTCCTTGCCGCCGGTGAGCCGGCGGACCAGGTTCTGCACTGCGGGGATCCGGGTCGACCCGCCGACCAGGATCACTTCGTCGATGTCGTTCGCGCTGATCTTGGCATCGCCCATGGCCTGCTTGACGGGGTCCATGGTCCGCTCGACCAGGTCCGTGGTGAGCGCCTCGAACTTCGAGCGGGTGATCGTGGCCTGCAGGTGCTTGGGACCGGTGGCATCCGCGGTGACGAACGGCAGGCTGACCTGGGTCTGGGTCACCGAGCTCAACTCGACCTTGGCTTTCTCGGCGGCCTCGAACAGCCGCTGCAACGCCTGCGGATCCGCGCGCAGGTCGATGCCGTTGCTCTTCTGGAACTCCTCGGCCAAGTAGTCGACCAGGCGCCGGTCGAAGTCGTCCCCGCCGAGATGGGTGTCCCCTGCGGTGGAACGTACCTCCACCACACCGTCACCGACATCGAGGATGCTGACGTCGAACGTGCCCCCGCCCAGGTCGAACACCAGGACTGTTTCGTGCTGGCGCTTGTCCAACCCGTAGGCCAGCGCCGCCGCGGTGGGCTCGTTGATGATGCGCAGCACCTGGAGCCCAGCGATCCTGCCGGCATCCTTGGTGGCCTGGCGTTGCGCGTCATTGAAATAAGCCGGAACCGTGATTACTGCCTCGGTGACCCGCTCACCCAAGAACTTCCCCGCATCATCGGCCAGCTTGCGCAACACCAGGGCGCTGATCTCCTCCGGAGCGTACTGCTTGCCCCGGACGTCGAAACGGGCTTCCCCGTTCGGTCCCGCCACCACATCGAAGGCGACTGCTCGGGTTTCTCCGGTCACCTCCTCGAACCGGCGCCCGATAAACCGCTTCGCGGAGTAGATCGTTCCCTTCGGATTCAGGATCGCCTGCCGCCGCGCCAACTGCCCGACCAGCCGCTCACCACTTTCCGTAAACGCCACCACGGACGGTGTCGTCCGCGCCCCTTCGGCGTTAGGGATCACCTCTGCTTGGCCACTCTCCCACGCAGCGATCACCGAGTTTGTCGTGCCAAGGTCAATACCCACTGCCTTCGCCATGACTGGCCTCCTAGGAGGTCGTTACCGGCTGCTTGGTCGAACCCTGATCCGCCGGTTGCTGCTGCTCACCGAGCTGGATACGGCGCTGCTTGCTCGCCTCCGCGACCGGAGTCGTCAGCATGAGCACACCGCGGTCGTAATCAGCGGACAGCTTGTCGGTGTCGAGGTTATCACCGAGGAAGAACTGCCGGGTTCCGGTAAGCCTCCAGAGGCATGATCCGCGACGCTCGCTGAGTGCCCATCACCTGCTCGGTGAACCGGTCGAGCTCGCGGAATGGATCGTAACGCATCATTGCCATTGCTCTGCCCCTTCCCTCACACTTTGTCCGGTTGGTCACCCAACGAACGCTGAGTTCCTGCGCGCTCAGTTGGTCACTTTTCACCGTCCCGGTGCCGCGGTGGAGGTGCCCGGCGCCGGGTGGGCGTGGGCGTACCCGCTGGGGAGCGGGCAATCGCCGATGGGTTGCGCTCCGCGAACCTCGCCCTCGAACGGGCGGTGGCCGATCTGGCGCGGTCCACGGCTGAGGTGGCTGAGGTGCAGCGCAGTCTGGATATTCACCCGCTCGCCGGGCCCAGACCCTGCAGCGCCCCTTCAGGCCCGGGGTCCGGTCCGCGAGCGAGACCGGCTGGTCGCGTTGGCCCAGCCGGGCAACGAGGTACTGGGCGTGATTGCCCTCATCGATCCGACCCTGCGCTGGGGACGATGACAAGGTCGCCCTAGAGCACGCGAACACCGTGCTGGCACTGGAACTGGCACACCTGCGGGCGCTGGGCGAGGTTGAACAGGTCGAGGATCTTCTCCATCGCCTGGTCCCGGTCCTCGTAGCGCAGCGCGTTCCAGTCCGCGTACGGCACCATCACGTACTCGGCCTGGCCGCCGTGCCACCCGCCCATGTCTACGTACCCGTGCTTCGACGTCCGGGCCTACCTCCACCACCTCGCCGGTGATCTCGTGGCCGAGGATCAGCCCGATCGGCGCGGTGGTGCGACCCCGGACCATCCTCATCGGATACGTCCTCGATCTCCCAGCGGCGACGCGGCCAACGCGCGAGTTGCGAACGTGGAACTGGAGACCAGTTTGCTCCGACCCCATCTATCGCGCGGGTCTATCGCGCGGGGATGACACGGAGATGACGTTGCCAATCGGAGAGGGCCATCATGATCAATCGTCTAGGCATGCCGCGCTGGGGGATTGGTCCTATAGGGCGTAGCCTGCAGCGAGTCCAGCGCCCGCCAGGGGACCTGGGCGACTTCACTCTCCGACCGCGGGTGTTACTGATCATCGCGTGCGCGCTGCCCATCGGAGCTTTCGGCGCCTGCGCCGCGTGGTTCCTGCTGCGACTCATCGGGCTGATCACTAATCTTATTTTTTACCATCGTGTCTCTTTCGGTCTCGTCGCGCCGGGGGTAGTGCACAACCCGCCGTGGCTGATCCTGCTGGCCCCGGTTGCTGGTGGTCTCGTCATCGGCCTCATGGCCCGCTACGGCTCGGAGATGATTCGCGGCCACGGCATCCCTGAGGCTATCCAGGTGATCCTGTTGCGCCGTAGCTGTATCCAACCTCGGGTGGCCGTACTCAAGCCCATCTCGGCGGCAGTCAGCATCGGCACCGGCGGTCCGTTCGGTGCTGAGGGCCCGATCATCATGACCGGTGGTGCCGTGGGATCTCTGTTGGCCCAAGGCCTGCACCTCAGCGCGGATGAGCGTAAGGCACTGATGGTCTCCGGCGCCGCCGCCGGAATGGCAGCAACGTTCAACGCTCCGATGGCTTCGGTGCTGCTCGCGGTGGAACTGCTGCTGTTCGAGTGGCGCCCACGCAGCTTCCTCCCGGTGACCGCCGCAGTCACGGTGAGCATCGTGGTCCGCGGGCCGCTGCTGGGTACCAACCCGCTCTTCCCCATCAACGCCTCAGCCGTGCATCCGAATATGGTGGTCGACCTGTTTTGTATCGCTGCCGGAGCCATCGGCGGTCTGCTGGCGCTGAGTGTGACCAGGATTCTCTATTTGGCCGAAGACACCTTCGCCAAGCTGCCGGTGCATTGGATGTGGTGGCCATCGATCGCCGGATTGATCATCGGGATCGGAGGTCTGATCGAGCCCCGAGCGCTGGGTGTCGGATACGACGTGATCCGCGACCTGATCACCGGGCGCGCCGCGATGTCGCTCATCGTGGGGATCCTGGTGGTCAAGAGCTTGATCTGGGCATTGTCGTTGGGCTCAGGAACTTCTGGCGGTGTGCTCGCTCCCGTCCTCATGATCGGCGCCGCCGCCGGGGCGCTGGAGAGCTATGTCTTCCCCTCGGTCATGCCAGGGTTCTGGGCGCTGATCGGGCTCGCCGCCGCGATCGGCGGCGTGATGCGGGTACCGTTTACGGCTGTCCTGTTCGCGCTGGAACTCACGCATGCCTGGCGGGGTATTTTCCCCCTGCTGATCGCCTCAGCCACCGCCTACGGCGTGTCTGCGCTGGTGTTGCGGCGCTCGGTGCTCACCGAGAAGATCTCCAGGCGCGGGTATCACCTGACCCGGGAATACGATGTCGACCCGCTCGAACTGATTTTCGTCGAGGAGGTGATGTGCACCAGTCCGGCAACGTTGCGACCCACCGACGTGTTACCAGCGCCAGCGAAACTTCTCGCCAGTCCCATCCCCCGGCTAGGTAACCACCGGAAGGTGCCTGATGGGATTCGCCACCCCGTACAACGGCTGTTTCCGGTCCTGGGCAGCCATGGAAACCTCCTAGGAGTCGCCACCCGCCGGCAACTGATCGACAGGCCGGGCAAGGTGTCCGATTCAATGATCACCAGCCCGCTGGTAGTGCATCAGGACGATACGCTGCGCACGGTGGCTAACCTGTTCGCCGAGCGGCACATCACCAGCGCCCCCGTGGTCGATCGACACAGCACCGCCGTGCTGGGTCTGATCACTATCGATCAGTTGCTCGACGGTCGGCTCAAAGACCTCGCCGAGGAACACGACCGGGAACGGCCGCTGCGCTGGAAGCGGGAACGCTGAATACCACCGACGCCCCCTCAGGTGGCCATGGCGACGACGAGGCTCGACGGGGCGGACAGAGCGACAGTCTCGACATATCGCAGGCCGGCCTGCTCGAACAAGCCGGCAAGCTCAAGTTCAGTGCGGTCCCGTCCTGGGGCCAGCATCAACATCGTGATATCCATGAACTTACCCGGATGTGGCAGGTCGCCCTCGGGAATCACCGGGTCGATCACCAGTACTCGACCGAGCGGGTCCATTACCTTACGAATATTGGTCAGCACGGTGACCGCCTCCGTATCGCTCAACTGATGTAGCACATGAGAGATCGTATAGGCGTCGCCCTGTGCGGGTACCGCGCGGAGATAGTCGCCGCCGACCATCTCCGCGCGTTCGGCGACGCCTGCCTCAGTTAACACGTCGGCGGCGCCCGGCACTACCTTGGGCAGATCGAAGACCACGCCCCTCATTTCCGGATAGCGGCTCAGGATAGCGGCCACGAGGTGACCGTGCGCGCCGCCGATGTCGATCAGCCGCCGCACACCCGAAAGATCATAGGCGTCGATCACGGGGCGCTGGACTTGACGAGCAACATTGCCCATCGCGCTGCTGAACAGCTCCGAGAGTTCCGGTCGTTCGGTCAGGTATGAGAACAGCGTGGTGCCGTGCACATGCTCGAAGGCAGGTTCTCCGGTGCGCACTGAGTGCCCGATCGCCGCGTATACCTCCTGCATGCAGGGCCGCCCCTGTAGCCTGAAGAGATCCCGCAGCGAACCGGCCACATTGGACCGAAGTGTCGCTGCTAGCGGCGTGAGTCCGAAGGTTCGTGGGGTGACCTCGGTGAACACCCCCCTGCTCGCCATCGCGCGCAGTACCCGGTACAGGACGCCAACGTTGGTCCCCGTGCGCTCAGCGAGCTCCTCGACCCTCAGCGGACCATCGGTCAACTGGTCGGCCACACCGATTTCGGCGATCACACTCAACAGGTGCGCCATACTCAAACCGTTGTGGAACTCCAGCATCTGTACGGTCGATCGCATGACACCGTTCGTGCTCTTATTTCCGACACCCGACACGTGCTTTATTCCCTTCAGCTAACGCTCACAGTTACAGCGGGGCTTCACGCCGCCGCGTCGGACGATGTGTTCGCCTTGTCCGTACCGCCTAGCGCGGTGAATGTCGTCACGCATGACCCTTCACCGGCTCGCCAGCCAGGTCTTGGCGCCGTGGATCCGAGCGCTCGACGGTCGCGGTGAACGGGCACCCATCCAGCCGGTAACGTACACTGCCTCGGCGAGAAGCGCCATGCTAGCAGTGTCGTTTCCGTGCCCCCTACCGCCTGTACGTTGTTTCGTTGTATGTACGGCGTTTCGCCGCATGTACGGTGTTTCAGGCTGTCGATTCACCGCAGTGCACGGATTTGCTTAGGCTTAACTTTGCACATGGGTTAGCAACGGCCCGGGACCTGTGCGAAGTTCTTACGGAGAGTAGCTATACAGCACCCGATCGGAGCATTGACGAGGAAACAGCGAGCGACAATGGTATGAAATCTGGACTTACGAGGCAAGCGACCTGATGAAGGAAGCCTGTTGCCTATGCAAATTTGCTGACCCCATTTGCCGAACCCCAAGTGACACGATCGACCCGATAAAACGGTGTGGGTCCATCTCGGAGCCAGGCGACGCCGCAGAATTTCACTGTGACTTAAGCCTGCCACGAGAACTTTCGCTCCGAAAGGACTAACGTACCCACCCTGAACTGACCAATGGAGCGGGGTGACGGGAAACGGCCAGTCCTCATCCTTATCACCGCCGCTTTTAATTGAGGTAGGCGGCCGGCTTCGCAATTTCGAGGTGGAGAGACACAATTTTCGAGGTGGAGAGAGAGGTTAGGTTCTAGGTGAGGAAGATTGGTAGTCGGCGAAGGGTTGTGGTGACGGGGACCGGGGCGGTTTCTCCGGCGGGCACCGACGCGGAGTCCCACGCCTTGGGTCTCATGGCTGGGTGGCCGCTGTGCGAGGCACTCGGCAGCGGGTTCGAAGAATTTGATCATGCGATTGGTTGTCGCGTCGCGTCCATCGAGCTCACTGAAGGGCTGCCGAGGTATGTCAGTCTGGGCTTGCCCGCGGTCCGCGAGGCAGTGGAGGACGCTGGACTGTCGGAGCGGGAGCGCGCCGAGACCGATGTCGTCGCAGCGACCGCGATCAGTGCCATCGTGGAGTTGGAGACCGCCCACCGCGACGGGGTGGCTCCGCCGCCCGGTTGGTTCGGCTTCGACCTGTTGACTGAGCGCGTGCGAGCTGAACTGGGTATCTGTGGTCGTTCGTTGACGGTTTCCACCGGATGCACCACCTCGCTAGATGCCCTCGGTGCCGCAGTCGACGCGGTCGTTTCCGGTCGCTCCCCTCGGGTGCTGGTGGCCGCCGCGGAAGCCGCGTTGACTCCCGCGGTGGTAGCCGGTTTTCAACGCGTTGGCGCGTTGTCAACGCGCCCGGTGCCACCCGAACGGGCGAGTTGCCCGTTCTCCTGTGAGCGTGACGGGTTCGTGCTGGGCGAGGGTGCCGCCGCGCTGATCGTGGAAGACGCTGAGCTGGCCGCCGCCCGAGGAGCGCGGCCAGTCTTGGAAATCTGCGGCTGGGGATCGGTATCCAGCGCGTATCACATGACCGGCATCCGCGAGACCGGCGAAGACATTGCCAGGTCTATGCGGCAGGCGTTGGACAACGCCGGCGTTTCGGTCAGCGCGATCGGCTGCATCGACGCCCATGGGTCCTCGACCCCCCTCAACGACACCAGCGAGGCTGCCGCCTTCGCCGACGTCTTCGGGAACCGGTCCGGCTCAATACCGGTCACCGCGCAGAAGGGCGTTTTCGGCCACCCGCTGGGGGCGTCGAACCTGCTGGAAGTCGTGACGTTGGCCGGCTTACTGCCGAAAGGAGTGCTGCCACCGGTCAAGAACACGACCAGGGACACCCTCAACGAGCCAGTGGACCTCGTGCTTGATGAGCCCCGGCACGTACAACTCGAGTACGTGATCAAGACCAGCAGTGGTTTCTCCGGCATGCACAGCGCCTGTGTTCTCCGGGTGATCTCATGAGGACTGAGGGCGACGAACTTGAAGTGCTGGCAAGCCGGGTGCTGCTGCCGAGCGAAGGTGAGACGGTCGAGCTTGCTAGCCGGCGTCCTGACCAGCCGGTCATCGAACTGCCAGCCTTCGCTGAGGACCCCCGCTGTGCGGCGGGGGTGCCCCCACGCCTCGGCCGCCGTATCGACCGGTTCTCCGCGCTGGCATATCGGGCGGTGTCCGACCTGGTCGCCCCGCTTGTCATGCCCGCATCCGAGCGGGTGGGTGTCTTCTTCGCTAACACCCGCGCCGGGTGGGCCTACGCGGAGCCCCAGATGAAGTCGATGATCAGCCGAGGGCCACGGGTGGTGCACCCCTATTTCGTTACGGCATGGTTCCCGACAGCGGCCACCGGCGAGGTCACCATCGGGCTGGGCTTCCGAGGCTGCGCCAAGACCACCACCGGCCGCCTCTCTGGCTTCGCCGAGGCGCTGTGGCTGGCCAGGGACGCGCTGGAACGGCAGGCCATTGGCATCGCTATCGTGGGCGCCGTTGAGTCCGTGGTCGCCTCGTTCACGATGCTGGACTGGCCACCGGGGCAGGGTCTGCCGACCGCGGGCGCGGCAGAGGGTGCGGCTGTCTTCGCGGTGCGGCAGCGCTCAGTAACTGACCAGCGCACCAACGGTGTGGCATTGCGCGGCTTGCGCTACGAGGATACCGACCGCACGACCGCCGCGGATCGGCATTGGATTCCGACTCTCAGCATCGCGGCCGAGCTCGCGAACCACATCGCCCAAGCCCCCGACGTGGACCGCGACGTCGATGTGCCCTTGGGTGGCGGCTACCGCGTCACGGTCGGATACAGAGGATACAGATCCTGGGAGGCAGCGTGACTACGAAAGGAGCATCAGTGAGTAGTATGTCCACTGACGCATCAACCCTCGGAAGCGCCAGCGAGGCGCCATCTGATGGTCCGCTGATCGGTCGCGTCGCGTTGATTACCGGGGGCAGCCGAGGAATCGGCCTGGCATGCGCTGCCGAACTTGGCAGGTTGGGCGCCGCTGTGGTCATCTCGGGCACTACCCCGGAAACCGTGCATAAAGGCCTTGCCGCACTGCGCGAATCGGGAGTCCATCGGGTCGACGGCCAGGTGGCCGACGTCCGTGACCAGCGGCAGATCGATGCGCTTTTCGACGCTATCACCAGCGCGCACGGAAACTGTGACGTGCTGGTCAACAATGCTGGCATCGGGGGCATGACCCGTATCCAGGACACGCCCGACGAGCTGTGGAACCGCATCATCGACACCAACCTCAATGGCGCGTTCCGGGTGACCCGTGCCTGGGTGCTGCGTTCCGGTGCTCCCGAACGCGGCTGGGGCCGGATCATCAACATTGCCTCGACTGCGGGCAAGCAGGCCGCGCCGCTGGGGCTCGCGTACTCGGCGAGCAAACACGGGCTGGTCGGGATGACCAGGACGCTGGCCGCCGACCTGGCTGGCAGCGGCATCACCGTCAACGCCGTGTGCCCTGGCTTGGTCGATACCGACCTCAGCACAAGGGTTATCGGGCAGTTGGCTGAGGCGAAGTCCATGGCACCCGAGGATGTGCTGCGGATGCGTAACAAACTCGTCCCCATCGGCCGACACCTGCGCCCGGACGAGGTGGCTCGAATGGTTGGTTTCCTGGCGGTGCCGGAGGCGGAGTCGATCACTGGACAAACATTCAACGTGTGCGGGGGTATGGGAGTTTACTGACTGCGAAGCCACGCCAACGGAAAACGAGTTCGGAGGAGCGGAACATGTTCGACCGCAAACCACATCCGCATGCGGAGATATTGCGCGCCATCTATGCGGATTTAAGACTGCTGACGAAATTTGCGAGCGAGGACATCGTGCTGCACGCCGCTGGGCCCCGTGACCTCATGCCCGCCGGGTCACGCGGCGTCATGACCGGCGACTACATCGGTACGCGGGCCGTGCTGGCCAGGGCAACGGAACTGTTTCAGCGATCCGGAGGGTCACCCGTCATGACCTTGGACGACGTCATCGCCAACGACCACTTCGGCGCCGTGCTGGGTCGCCTCGCCGCGAATCGCCATGGCCACCGGTTCGAGGGCGAGTTCTGCGGGCTCTGGCGATTCCAGGACGGCCGCATCGTGGAGCACTGGGAAAACGCTGCGGACTGGCCAGCGGCTGAGCGTTTCTTCCTGGACGAGTTCGACGAGGAAGTCAACGCCGAACCCGCCGACACACGACGCTCGAGAAAATAGGTGTGGTGATGATGGGACGCATTGACATCCACCATCACGCGCTGCCAGCCGACATCATCGAGCTGATGCGTGAGCTCGGGCTGCCCACGCCGGTCCAGCAGTGGCGCCTGAACGACACCCTTGACGTGATGGACGCAAACAAGATCGAGGCCAGCGTCGTCTCCAACGTCATCCCCTGCGACGTGCTCGACGACGCGACGCTGGCGCGCCGGCTGGCGCGGCAGGTAAACGAGGCAGCCGCCGAGGTGGTGCGCACGCACCCGAACCGGTTCGGTTTCTTCGCGATCCTGCCGCTGCCGCAAGTGGACCTCGCCTTGGCGGAGGCCGCATACGCACTCGACGAACTAGGAGCAGAGGGTGTGGCGCTGCTGCCGCATGGCGGCGACCACTATCTGGGCGCCCCTCGGTTCGACCCGCTCTTTGCGGAGTTGAACCGTCGCCGGGCGGTCGTCCTCGTGCATCCGCTGGACCTGCCGCAGGGCAGCGCGCCGGGTGTGCCGTCCGTTTTCGCGGACTACCTCCTGGATACGACGCGGGCCGCGATCAATCTGATCACCTCGGGCACTCTGGCTCGCTACCCCCACGTATCGATCATCCTGTCCCACGCGGGCGGGTTCCTGCCATACGCGGCCACCCGGGTGGAGGTTGTCGCCGGCGCCTTGGCCAATGTGGACCAAGCCACGGTGTGGGAGGGCATCCGGCGCTTCTACTACGACCTGGCGCTGTCAGCGCCCTCGGCGCTGCCAAGCCTGCTCGCTGCGGCCGACCCCCATCGCGTCCTCTACGGAACCGACTGGAGTGGTGTCCCCGCCCCGGTGGTCGAGCACGTCACCCGCGCTCTCGACGAGGCCACCGTGCTCGACGAACCCACTCGCCAGGCAATCAACCGAGGTAATGCCCTCGGCTTGTTACCAGGCTTGGCCAGCCGCCTGAGCACCACGCCGACCCCCACCACAGTACGGTGACTCTCAGTGAGGTGGCCCCCGGCGTGTACGCGTGGGTGCAGCCAGACGGTTCATGGTTCATCAACAACGCGGGCGCCGTCTACGGCGGGGACGACGTCGTCCTCATCGATACTTGCGCCACCGCGTCCCGCACCCGCCGCTTTCTCGATGCCGTCGCCGACGTGACAAGGGGGGCACCGATACGCCTCGCCGTCAATACGCACTGGCACGGCGACCACACTTTCGGTAACGCGCTGCTGCCGGCGTCGACGGTGCTGATCAGTCACGAGCACACTAGGAGCGAAATCCTGGCCGACACCATGCTGACCACCAAGCTTCCGCCGATCTGGTCCCCAGTCCCGGACTGGGGGCTTTCCCGGCTCCGCGCGCCCACCGTCGTTTTGCGTCATGACCTGACCCTGTTCACCGGTGACCACCAGATCGAGCTGCGCCATCCCGGCCACGAGGCACACACCCCTGGCGATGTCGTCGCATGGCTTCCCCAGCAACGAGTGCTGTTCGCGGGTGACCTGCTGTTCCACCACGTCACGCCACTGGTCCTCCAGGGGTCGATCGCCGGCGCACTGCGTTCGATGGACTGGCTACGCCAGTTCCCCGCAACCTGCATTATCCCGGGGCACGGCCCGGTCATCAGCGAAGCAGAACTGCCCGAGGTCCTCCACGCGCAGACCCGGTACTACCACCTGATCCAACACACCGCGCGGGCCGGGTTGGCCGCCGGCCGCACGCCATTGCAGGCCGCGCACGACTGCGATCTCGAAGAGTTCGCCGGGTGGCCCGACCCGCATCGGATCGTGCTGAACCTGCACCGCGCCTACGCCGACGCCACCGGAGCCACCTTTGACCTGATGACCGCATTTGCCGACGCCATTACCTTCAACGGCGGCCCCTTAGCCTGCGCCGTCAACCATGAAACATAAGTACCGCGTTATGTGATACCAGTGCACCTGCTGGGCGACGACACTTGATGTTCGTGCCCAGCTCAATACCCCACCGGTGAACCAATGTGGAGGATCGGTATGAGCGATGTCCGAGCCGACGCGGACACGATTCGCGCTCTGGAGCAGCAGCGATTCTGTGCTATGCGGGACAGTGATGTCGATGTGCTCGACGCACTGTACACCGACGAAATGCTCTACACGCACTCCAACGCCACCCGCGACACCAAGGCCTCATTACTGGCGAAGATCCGGAACCAGGAACTGCGTTGCACGGACGTGATCCACTATCCAGAGGATGACGTCGTCGTCATCGGTGACACGGCGGTCGCGGCCGGCCAGGTGATCGGAACGGTGTATGTGAATGGCGCTCCCTTCAAGCAGTGCAACCGCGCCCTGGCGGTGTGGACCCGGCAGTGCGGGCGCTGGCGGATGATTGCCTACCAGTCAACGCCTATCCCGCCCGTTGAGGTGGGGCCTGACCAGCATGACCAGAGCAGGAGGAACACGACATGAGATTGGGTTCCCGACGCGCGCGGGCGCGTGACGGTCAATTGGTCTTGGTGAGTCCGGATCTGCGGCAGGCACTGCCGGTCGATGAGATCGCGCCGACGTTGCAGGACGCGCTGGATCGTTGGACGGAGGTCGAGGGTGCTCTGCGCGCGGCCGACGAGCGATTGCGGTCGGGCCGGATAGCGGGGGTGGAACTCGCCGAGGGCGATCTCCTGGCGCCGCTGCCACGGGCATATGCCTGGATCGACTGCGGCGCCTACTCAAACCTGATGGAGTTGGCTTCCCGGATGCAGGGCACCGAACCACCCGATCCGGCACGCGCTGGCCACCCACCGTTCTATGACGGAGTTTCCAGCCGGTTTATTGCCAGCGGTGAGCCGCTGGCAACGCTGGGCAGCGACGAACTGGATATCGAGGCTGAGCTGGCCTTCGTGCTTGCCGATGTCGAACTCGGCGCCTCAGCCAAGGAAGCGGGGTCCGCCATTATCGGGGTCACCGTCGTCAATGACGTCAGCCTCCGCGACGTCCTCCGCGATGATCTGGCCGCCGGGATGGGGATCTATCACGCCAAACCGCCATGCTGCATGGCACCCACAATCGTCACCCTGGACGAACTGGGTGATGCCTGGGACGGCGAACATGTGCACGCACAGATGTACAGCTGGGTGAACAACCGGTTGATCGGACACCCTGATACCGGGGTGGATATCGCTGCCACGGTGCCCGAGTTGATCGCCCAGGCGGCCAGAACCAGGCCGCTGATTCCTGGCACGGTGCTGGGCACCGGTACGGTGTCTAACCGCGATCCCGAGGTCGGCGCCGCGTGCATTATTGAGCAACGGATTCGAGAGACCCTTGCCCAGGGTTTCCCGACGACCCCGTTCCTGCGGCCAGGTGACGACCTGGTTATCGACCTGCGCGTGGATGACAGCTCGGTGGCCGGGGCGCTCCACCACACCATCGTGCCGGACCAGGTGGCTGGCTGCGGCCTCGACGAGCGACCGGTCGGTGTGCCCAGCCTTCACCCCTCCTGAACCGTGCGTAAGCCGCTGCCGCAAACGGAGGCCATCAGGTCCGCAGGGATCCATTGAGAACCCCCAGAAGGGAATAACCAGTGATGGACAACGCAGAGATCCTCGCCGGTCTTAACGAGATCATCAAAGAGGCCACAGCCGGTATGGTGCAGAACGTGACGGCAGAAAAGTCCTTCGCGGAGGACTTGGACATCGACTCGCTGACGATAGTGGAGATCGCTGTCCTGGCAGAAGAAAAGTTCGGCGTGAAGATCCCGGAAGGCGAGCTTGCCAACTTCAAGACCGTCGAGGACATGGTGAACTATGTTTCCGCGAACTCTAAATAACGTTGAACGCCAAACGCGACGGTTGGCGAACGGTTAGTGTCCTGCGCGCGCTAAACTACGCTTTTCGTTCCTGTGGCTAGCCGGTGACGGCGTGGACGGCGCTGAGTACGCCTAAGACGGTCATCACCAGTGCGGCGGCTCGGACGATCCACGTCAGGGGAACCCAGCGCAGCAGTTGCCGGCCACCCAGAATGGCCAGGCCCCCGACAGCCCACAAGCCCAACACCGCACCGGTCCCGACGCTGAGCGGATCGTGGTACTTGGCGGCCAGGTTGGCGGTGGCGACTTGGGTGAGATCACCGAACTCCGCCATGAACAGCACCCCGAAGCTGCTCGCCGCGACGTTCCAGAACCCGGGCTGCCGGACAGCAGGCTGGCTGCGGACCCGAGTCAGGAGGGGCGCCGCACCGGGCAGTCTGCGCTCGTCGCCGCCAGACGCTGGGCCCGATACTGGGCCCGCAGGCTGCCCCCGTCGTCGCGGAGCACCCGAGGACGTGTGGTGATCGTCGTGCCTCTCCGTGCCGCGGCGCAGCATCAGTGCCGCGGCGGCCACAAACAGCACCGCTACGACGGCGTCCACAACCCGGCGGGGCGCCAGGCTTAAGGCGTCGCCCGCGGCCACGGCAATGATCACATGCAAGACGAACGCCGTCGCCACCCCGACGAACACGAAACCGGGCCGGTAGCGTGCCCCCAGCACCAGACTGGCCAGCGCGGTCTTATCGGGAAGTTCGGCCACGAAGATGATGCCGAACACTGCGGCCAGCAGGGTCAGATTCACTGTGGGTTTCCCCTCGTCGCCGGCCCCTCCCCCTGCCGCCATGCTCACATACGATCAGCTGGTTTCGCCACCGCGAGCCAGCGCCGGGAGCGCCAGCGAGGCGCCTTGCTGGGCTACGGTGTAGGGAATTCCCCCAGGGAGCGGAGAGTGCGACGTGGAGTGGGGCCGTAAGCCAGAGGAGCTTTCGAAGGAGCAACGTGAGCTGCTTCATCGAGCCCATCAGCGCCTGCGCAATGCCTCGCACGCGCTGGAAGCGTTGACGGTGGTCGAGCCGGTCCGAGGCCGCTGGGTTGCCAGGCCCGCTCCCCACGAGGTCCTCGAGGCGGCGCAGAACGACCTCTATCGCGCCTGCCAGCAGTTCTGGCGTGTTCATCAGGAGCTGCTGTGCTGTGATCTTCCCGCTGGTGCTCTCGACGCAGAGTCTGGTGAGCGGTAGCGCAGGCGTGGCCCCGAGGAGGCGAGCATGACCGCCACCCCCGCGTGGTGCTCACCGCCAGAATTGATCGACCGGGCTACCAGACGCCGGTCAGCCACATCACGGCCAGGAAGATGCCACCGATGAGAGCCATGCCCACCGCCAGCAGTGCCCAGGCGGCGGCTCCTCCCCGGGGATCGTCCGTGCGGTCCAACTCCGGCAAGTCGGACGCGGAGTGCTCCGGCTCTCTCATGACTCCTCCTCGTCGGCCTCTTCCGCGTGAGCCAGAAAAGACGCTCGACTCGCAGAAGCACTACCCGTCGCCGACTTGGGGTTGACTATGGTCACTTACCCGCTCCCCGGCAAGCCGGGGGTACTCAGTGGCAGGGCCACGGTGATCACCCTTTATGTGCGTTGAACGACACGCGCTGTCGCTTACGGCACACAAACCCTGATCAGCCCCTGTTGCTGGTTGCCCAGCGTGAGCGCCTGTCGCGCGGAAACTGCGTCATCCATGCCCACCGCTGCGGTGGCCCGGCGTGGCGAGCAGGGCACCAGCGCTCGCCGTGACGAGCGCACCGGATTTTACCCGGGGCTAACCGACCTCAGGGCGGGCGGTAACCCCGTGTTGCGTAACGTCTGTCCCATGACCCCGCAACTCACTCCCGCGTCGGGCAGCGAAGACAACGTCTTCGAAGACAACGTCTTCCCGCCCGCACGCAGGACAAGCAACGGTGCTCTTACTATGGAACTTCACGATGATCTGGGTGTGTGGCCGGGCGAGTCGGACCCGACCAGGATGCTCTCCGCGGTGCTGCTGCTCGTGATCGCGACCGTGACCATGGCGCTAGCGCTGGCATGGTGGCTGATCTGAGATCTTGGGAGCGCTACCGGTGTCACTGCGGCCAGCCGCCGCCAGTGGCATCGCGATGTCCTCCAGGGACCGGCCTTCGGCGGCCACCCCGAAGGCCACGGCGACCAAGCCGCCGGCGATCATCACGAGCGCGCCGAGCAGGTAGCCGAGGAACAGTTTGAATGGTTGGGTGCCATCTCCAATGAGTTGGCCGTAGATTACCGGGCCGAGCGCACCGAAGCCCTGCGCGATAGCGAAGAACACCGCGATCGCTTTGGCCCGCACCTCCAGCGGAAAGATCTCACTGACCGTCAGGTATGCGGCGCTAGCGCCGGCCGAGGCGAAGAAGAAGATCACACACCAGGAGATCGTCTGAGTGGTCGCGGTGAGCAGCCCAGCGTTGAACAAAACGGCGCTGATGCCCAGCAGGACGCCGGACGTGATATATGTTCCGGCGATCATGGTCTTGCGACCGATGGTGTCGAAGTAGCGCCCGATGGTCAGCGGGCCGATCAGGTTGCCGACGGCGAAAGCGATGAGGAACAGCGGTGCCGACGTCGCTGGCACGCCGTAGAAGGTGCCCAGTACCAGGGTGGAGGTGAAGAAGATGGCGTTGTACAGAAACGACTGGCCGATCATCAGCGACGCACCGAGGACGGCCCGGCTCGGGTACTCGCGAAACAACACCCGGGTCAACGCGAGGTAACCGATGTCCTCGGCCGGTCGCAGATCGATCGCCCTGCTCTCCTCGACCGGCGGCAGCGTCTTCCCCGAACTTTCCACCTCGTGTTCGATGTAGGAGATCGAGTCCTCAGCGGCCTGCCGGCGACCGTTCATGATCTGCCATCGAGGGCTTTCCGGGAGGTTGCGGCGAACCAACAGGATCACTAGACCCAGCACCGGACCGAGGAGAAAGCCGATCCGCCAGCCGATGCTGGGACTCATCACGTTCAGCAGGATGAACGTGCCCAGCGTGCCGAGAACCGCGCCCGCCCAATACGTGCCGTTGACCGCGATGTCGACCCGGCCACGGTATCGGGCCGGGATCATCTCGTCGATCGCGGAGTTGATCGCGGCGTACTCGCCGCCGATGCCCGTGCCGGCAATAAACCGGGTGAGGTACAGGAAGACGACCCAACCAGTACCGTGGCCCAGCGTCAGCGCGGTGAGACCGCTGCCGAGCAGGTACACCCCCAGCGTGATCATGAACAGGTTGCGGCGTCCCCACCTGTCCGACATCTGGCCGAACACCAGCGCGCCGACGACCTCGCCCACCAGGTACACCGTCCCGATGAGCCCGACCGCGGCTGAGGACAGGTGCAGCGTCTCGGGGTTCTTCAGCACGTCTCCGATCGCGGTCGCGACCGTGATCTCCAGGCCGTCGAGGATCCACGCCACCCCGAGCGCGATCACCATCCGGGTATGGAACGGCGACCAGGGCAGTCGGTCGATCCTGGCGGGGATCAGGCTGCGCACCTCAACCGGTCTCAGGTGACTTGCGGTCGTCATCGATGCCCTCCGGCCGTGAGCGGGTACCCCGAGGATACCCGGATGGATCAAGCTCGGCTCGCTGAGTCGTCCACGCCCTGCCAGCCTGGGGGCCAGCTGGTGGGACCCAGCGCCACCTCCTGGTGAACCTCCTTGCCGGTGTTGGGAAGGCCGGGAATGCTTAAGTCAGACAGTTACATGTGTGCGACATACAGTGAGGGGAATCGATGCCCGCTTCCCTGCCGGTGGCCGACGACCTCGGGATCGCGAACCGGATCGGCACCGGGCTGGCCCGGCTGCTCCGGCTCATCGAGCGCGCCGCTGCCGCCCGCGAGGACGACCTGGACCGGCCGTCGTTCATGCTGCTTCACACGCTGGCCTGCGCCGGACCGTCACGAGTGACCATGCTTGCCGCCACGGTGCACTCCGACCCGTCCACCATCAGCAGGCAGGCCGCCCACCTTGTCGGGATGGGGCTGGTGGAGCGGCGTGCTGATCCCGGGGACGGGCGCGCGTCGCTGCTGGCCCTCACCGATGCCGGGACAGCCTTGCTGGAGCACACCCGGCAGCGCCGCGACGACCGGACCGCGGCCATCATCAAATCGTGGCAGCCCGCCGAACGCGAGCAGTTCGCCGATCTGATCGACCGCTTCACCGCGGGTTTCGAAGCGGTCTGGTGCGCCGGGCGGCCGGAGCAGTCACCGAGCTGACCCGCTAGGCCCCGGATCGGGCCGAGGATCGCTGGATCGGGCTGCATCGCGGGCTCGTTCCCGCGAGATGCGGATCTCCTGTTCCGCCTCAGCACGACCTACCCAGTGCGCGCCCCCGACACCCTTGCCGGGTTCCAGCTCCTTGTACACCTCGAAGAAGTGCTGAATTTCCAGCTTGTAGAGTTCATCGAGGTCTTGGACGTCGAGCAGGTGCTCCATCCGGAGATCGGCCGTGGGCACGCACAGCACCTTGTCATCGCCACCCTTCTCGTCCCACATGCGGAACATGCCGATCGCCCGGCAGCGAACTAAGCAGCCAGGAAAGGTGGGTTCCTGCACCAAGACCAAGGCGTCCAGCGGATCACCATCCTCGCCGAGGCTGTCTTCGATGAAGCCGTAGTCAGTCGGGTACTGGGTGGCGGTGAACAGCGTGCGATCCAGCCGGATGCGGCCTGTCTTGTGGTCCATCTCGTACTTGTTGCGCTGACCCCTGGGGATCTCGATGGTGACGTCGAACTCCATGCGTCCCTCTCTGCCGCTCGGATCTGTCATTGTCCTCGGTCCGTCCATCCCGCCCGCGCTGGATCAGCGCGCGAGCGCCCAGATGTCCACCTACGCGGATCGCTACTTCGACTATTCCGACCACCGGCTGACCGAACAGGGGCGCGAGCTGCGCGTGCGCACCATCACCGACCACGGCGGCCGGACCCGGGTGCTGCTGACCTACAAAGAACCGGTGCCCGACGCCGACAGCGGCGCCAAGCGGGAGCACGAGACGACCGCTGAGGATGCGGACGTGGTGGTCACTGTGCTCACCGCACTGGGCCTCGAGGAGTTCGTCGCGTTCCAGAAGCACTGCACGAACTACCAGTTCACCGCATTGGGACGAGATTTGCTCGCCACGGTGGTCACCGCCCAGCAGGGACGTCCAGAGCCGTGAACTGACACCCACCGCCTCCGGTGCCCACACAGGGTGCCCCGATAGGGTCTACCGACATGCGCGCACTGGTCACCGGCGGCGCCGGGTTCATCGGCTCACACCTCGTGGACCGGCTCATCACCGACGGTCACCATGTTGTCGTGATGGACGACTTGTCCACCGGCCACCGCGACCGCATTCCCGACGAGGTGACGCTGCACGTCGCCGACGTGGTCAACGCTGGTGAGGTCACCGACGTCGTGACCGCCGCTGCACCTGAGGTGATCTATCACCTGGCCGCCCAGATCAGTGTCCGCTACTCGGTGGCCAACCCGGTGGCCGACGCCACCACCAACATCCTGGGCACGATCAACCTCCTCACCGCCGCCACCGCCGTCGGTGCTCGGCTGATCCTGGCCAGTACCGGCGGCGCCATGTACGGCGACGGCGTGGCGCTGCCGACGCCGGAAGCTTGCCTGCCCGCAACCCTCGCTCCGTATGGGATCTCGAAATACTGTGCTGAGCAGTACCTCATGCTGTTCAACCGACTTCACGCCGGACGCCATGTCGCGCTTCGACTCGGTAACGTCTACGGCCCGCGGCAAGACCCGCACGGCGAAGCGGGTGTCGTCGCCATCTTCTGCGGCCACATTGCCCGCCGTGAAGCCCCGACGATCTACGGTGACGGTAAGCAGACCCGCGACTACATCTACGTGGCTGACGTGGTAGATGCTTTCCTCGCCGCCAGCGACTACGCCGGTGACGAGGCGGTGTTCAACATCGGCACCGGGCAGCCCACCGCGGTCTGTGATCTCCTTGAGGTCATCAACACCGCCGCGGGGACAGCCATCGAGCCGACGTTCGCACCGGCACGGGCAGGGGAGTGGCGGCACGGTGCACTCGACTCCACCAAGGCTGCGGCAGAACTTCACTGGGCCTCCAGCACGAGCCTCGCCGCCGGCATCAGCACGACCTACCAGCAGCTCGCCCGGGACACTTGATGCCGGGCCTGCCGGAGCAGCGCGGCAAGCGGGCCTCAGTGATCGTCGTGGTGCTGCTGCTCGTGGTGGTTTCCGGGGTCGGCGCCGGGCTGGGCGCCGCGACGTTGACCGCCGCGACGCTGACGCAGGGCCTCGGGGTGGCCCGGGCGGTCGCGGCCTGGGCGGTCGCGGCGAGGATGCCAGCACCGATGCCGGTGGTGGTGCACCCGGCGCTGCGCCCGGTCGGCGCCGCTGGCCCGGCACCGACCCGCGCCGGAGTCGGCGCCCTGCTCACCCCGCTCGTCACGGCGGGCGGGCTGGGAACGCTTTCCGGCCAGGTGCTCGACCCAGCGACCGGCACGGTGCTCTGGCAGCGGGACCCGGGCGTGGCGCTGGTGCCCGGATCGACCGCCAAGCTGCTCACCGCCTGCGCCGCGCTGCTGGCGCTGAACCATCAGCAACGGTGGCACACCACCGTGCTGGCCGGTGCCCAGGCCGGCACGGTCGTGTTGGTCGGTGGCGGCGACCCGACGCTGTCCGTGGCGAGCCCCGGCACCGACAGCGGCTACCCGGGTGCGGCCCGGCTGGATGAGCTGGTCGGCCAGGTGCGGGCCAACTCGTCCAGCCCGGTGCGTCGGGTCCTGGTCGATGTGAGCCGCTATGTCGGCGACGCGTTGGCGCCAGGCTGGTTGCCCGCCGACGTGGCCGGCGGATACATCGCGCCGATCGAGCCGGTGATGCTCGATGGGGGCCGCGAAGATCCCACTCAGGAGAACTCCCCCCGGGTCGCGAAGCCCGCGACCGCGGCGGCGACGGAACTGGCTCGTCGGCTGGGGGCCGACCCCGACACCGTCTCGATCGGCACCGCACCGCCCGGTGCCGCGGTGCTCGGTGACGTGTCCTCCCCGCCCATTCAGGACCTGGTCGCCACCGCGCTGCGCCGATCGGACAACGTGCTCGCCGAGGCGCTGGCCCGGGAGGTGGCGCGCGCCACAGGTGCCCCAGCATCGTTTTCTGGCGCCTCCCAAGCGGTCCGCACCGTGCTGCGCACCCACGGCTTCGACGTCAGCGGCGTCACCCTGATGGATGGCAGCGGGCTGTCAGTCAACGACGCCGTCCCCGCGAGGGTGCTCACCGAGCTGCTGAGCGCGGCAGCCGCTCCCGATAAAATCAACGTCGAGAGCGCCGACGCCGACAGGGCCGACGCCGACAGGGCCCGTGAGCAACGGACCGCCGCACTGCGGTCGCTGCTGGTGGGGCTGCCGGTGGCTGGCGGCAGCGGCACGCTCGCCGATCGCTACTCCGGCACGGCGGCCAGCGGCCGAGGCTGGGTCCGGGCCAAGACCGGCACCTTGACCGGCGTCACGAGCCTGGCCGGCATCGTTCAGGACGCCGATGGCCGGGTGCTGGTGTTCGCGCTGCTGTCCAATGGCCCCACCCCCGCGTCGGTTCGCCCCCGGCTCGACACGCTCGCGGCCAGGTTAAGGTCATGCGGCTGTCATTAGTCCGCGTTACCGTCGTGGTATGGCACATCCCGCGCTCGATACCCCGCCGGCCCCCCGGACCGACCCGACCAGCTCCCCGATCGACTGGGCGGTGGCCGCAGTCACCGCGCAACGCCTGTTGCCAGCCGGGCCTGTGGTGCCCCCTCAGGAGGCGGCGGGCGCGGTGCGCCAGTTGCGCGCCCTGTCGGTGAGCGCCGAGCAGCATGTCCGGGAGCTGACTGGGCTGGACGATGGCCAGCCGCCTCGCTGCGCCGAGGTGGTGGACCGGCCCGGGTGGGTGGATGCGGCGGTGGAAGGTCTGCGCCGGCTGCTCGCCGGCGACTGGCTCGACCACCGGCTTGCGGAGGGAAAGTCCCGCCGCATGCTGGCTACCACCGCGGGCATGCAGGTAGGGGTCGCGCTGGCGTTCTTGGCGTCCCGGGTGCTTGGGCAGTACGACCCGTTCGGGGGGCCACCCGAAACCCCCGGGCGGCTGCTGCTGGTGGCCCCTAATGTGCTCACCGTGGGACGGATGGTGGACGTCCCGGCCGAGGAGTTCCAGATGTGGGTGTGCCTGCATGAGGCCACCCACCGGCTGCAGTTCAACGCCGTGCCCTGGCTCCGCGAGTATTTCGCCAGCCAGGTGCAGTCCTTCGTCGCCACCGCCGAGGACCCGGACACCATGATCAAAATGGTTGGCCGGCTGCCGGCGGCGCTGCGCGGGGCGCGGCGGGGCGAGGCGTCGGACGCGCTCAGCGTGCTGACCCTGCTCCAGGACCCTGAGCAGCGGGCGGTGCTGGAGCGGCTGCTCGCCCTGGCCACCCTGTTGGAGGGGCACGCCGACCATGTCATGGACGCGGTCGGGCCGTCGGTGGTGCCCTCGGTGCGGTTGATCCGCCAGCGGTTCACCGCCCGCCGCCACGGCGGCGGTCTCGCCGAGCGGGTGCTGCGGGCCGTGCTGGGTATCGACGCCAAGCTGCGCCAGTACGCCGAGGGCGCGGCGTTCACCCGGTACGTGGTGGATGCCGTCGGCATGGACGGGTTCAATGCAGTGTGGACCTCACCGGAAACACTGCCCACCCGCGCCGAGATCACCGATCCGGCGGCGTGGCTGTACCGCATGAGCCCAGCCTGAATGCCCCCAGCCTGACACCCCCAGCCGGATTGCCGGCTCGGTCGGCGGTGAGCCCAGGGCCACATCCGGCGGTCTGCCAGGTGCGCGCCGCGGTCCGCCGGTTTCTGGCCACCGCCGGCGTCGTGGATAAGGCGGATGCCGTCGCGGTGGCCTGCTCGGGCGGTGCCGACTCGCTGGCGCTGGCCGCCGGGACCGTGCACTGTGCCGGGAAGCTGGGCCTGGCGGTGCACGGCCTGGTTGTCGACCACCAGCTGCAGCCGGACTCGGCCCGGGTGGCGCAGGCCGCCGCCCAGGCGCTGCGCCAGCTAGGCTGCGCCGCGGTGCGGGTGCTGCAGGCCACTGTGGAGGGCCCCGGCGGGCCGGAAGCGGCGGCCCGCCGGGGCCGGTATGCGGCGCTGCGCGCCGCCGCGCCACCCGGAGCGCTGGTCCTGCTCGGCCACACCCTGGACGACCAGGCTGAGACGGTGCTGCTCGGGCTGGGGCGGGGCTCGGGGCCCCGCTCGGTGGCGGGGATGCGGGAGCTTGACCCGCCCTGGGGCCGGCCGTTGCTCGGGGTGCGCCGGGCCGTCACCGCTGCGGCCTGCGCTGCGCTGGGGCTGGTCCCCTGGGTCGACCCGCACAACGCCGACCCCCGGTTCCAGCGAGTCCGGTTGCGCACCGAGGTGCTGCCGCTGTTGGAGGAGGTGCTCGCTGGGGGGGTGGCACCGGCTCTGGCCCGTACCGCCCGGCAACTGCAGGAGGATCTAGACGTGCTCGACGAGCAAGCGTGCGCCTTGCTGGCAGCAGCACGGCGCGACCGTGACCTGGACGTCGCGGCGCTGGCCCCGGCACCGACCGCACTGCGCCGCCGGGTGCTGCGCCGCTGGCTGCTCGCCGCCGGGGTGAGCGAGCTGACCGACGCCCACCTCCGCGCCGCCGACGACCTCATCGGCCGGTGGTCGGGGCAGGGTGCGCTGGCCTTGCCCGGTGCCCTGGAGCTGCTCCGAGCGCAGGGCAGGCTGCGGGTATCGAATGTCCCGGGGTGAGGCTCGTGTACCAGGGTGATATGTACCAGGGCGATATCGCCTCCGTGCTCGTCACCGAGGAGCAGATCCGCTGCCGCACTGCGGAGCTTGCGCAGCAGGTCGCCGCCGACTTCCGGGCCGAGCACGGCACGGGCGATCTGCTGCTGGTCGGCGTGCTCAAGGGCGCGGTGATGTTCATGAGCGACTTCGCCCGAGCGCTGCCCATCCCGGTACAGCTGGAGTTCATGGCGGTGTCCTCCTACGGTTCGGCGAGTTCGTCCTCGGGAGTGGTGCGCATTCTCAAGGACCTGGACCGCGGCATCTCGGGGCGTCCGGTGCTCGTCGTGGAAGACATCATTGACTCGGGGTTGACCCTGTCCTGGTTGTTGCGCAACCTGGCGACCCGCCGTCCGGCCTCGTTGGAGGTGTGCACGCTGCTGCGCAAGCCGGGCGCGGTCCGGGTCGACCTGCCGGTGCGCTACATCGGCTTTGACATTCCCCACGACTTCGTCGTGGGCTATGGTTTGGACTACGGCGAGCGCTACCGCGACCTGCCTTACATCGGCACCCTGGACCCCAAGGTGTACGCCAGTTAGCGGTTCCCTGAGTATTCACCTGTCCGCGCTGCGTCACCTGACGTTCATCCACCACCCGACAGCCGGCCCGCCGGGTAGGGTGAAGGCGACGGGGGCGCTCTGCTGTCCTTCGATGGTAGAGAAGCAGCATCATAGGGACAGCACAGTCAGCTCAGGAGGGTCGAGGCCACCGAAGGCCGTAGCCGAATGGACCGCAAGAAATTACTCCGCAACCCGCTGCTGTGGGTGGTAGCCGGGTTGCTGATCTACTACGCTTTCGGCTTCTTGCTCAACGACACCCGGGGATACAGCCCGGTCACCACCTCGCAGGCGTTGCACCAGCTCACCACACATAACGTCAAGCAGGCACTGATCGAAGACAAGGAACAGCGGCTGCGTCTCACGCTGGAGCACCCGATTCAGGGCGTCCCAGACACCAAGGTGTACGCCCAGTACCCGGCGCGCAGCACCGACCAGATCACCCAGGAGCTGAACGCCGCGCAGATCCCGAACGGCTGGAATACCAAGGTCACCCAGCAGTCCCTGCTCTTCCAAGTGCTGATGTACCTCGCCCCGCTGGGGCTGTTGCTCCTGGTGCTGCTGTGGATGATGAACAACGTGCAGGGCGGCGGCAACCGGGTGCTCAACTTCGGCAAGTCCAAGGCCAAGCAGTTGAGCAAGGACATGCCCAAGACCACGTTCGCCGACGTCGCGGGCGTCGACGAGGCCGTCGAGGAACTCGAGGAGATCAAGGATTTCCTCGCCAACCCGAGCCGTTACCAGGCGCTCGGCGCCAAGATCCCCAAGGGGGTGCTGCTCTACGGTCCACCCGGCACGGGCAAGACCCTGCTGGCCCGCGCGGTGGCCGGCGAAGCCGGGGTGCCGTTCTACTCGATCTCCGGGTCGGACTTCGTGGAGATGTTCGTCGGGGTGGGCGCTTCCCGGGTGCGGGATCTGTTCGAGCAAGCCAAGCAGAACGCCCCGTGCATCGTCTTCGTCGATGAGATCGACGCGGTGGGCCGGCAGCGCGGCGCCGGGCTCGGCGGCGGCCACGATGAACGTGAGCAGACCCTCAACCAGCTGCTGGTCGAGATGGACGGCTTCGATGCTCGGGGTGGCATCATCCTCATCGCCGCGACCAACCGCCCGGACATCCTGGATCCGGCGTTGCTGCGCCCCGGCCGCTTCGATCGGCAGATCCCGGTCTCCGCGCCGGACATCCGCGGCCGTCGGGCCATCCTTGAGGTGCACTCCAGGGGCAAGCCGTTGGATACCGACGTCGACCTGGACGGGCTGGCCAAGCGCACCGTCGGCTTCTCCGGAGCCGACCTGGCCAATGTGATCAATGAGTCTGCGCTGCTCACCGCCAGGGAAGGCAAGCGGCTGATCAACGGTGCCGCGCTGGAGGAGGCGGTGGACCGGGTGATCGGCGGTCCGCGCCGCAAGAACCGGATCATCTCCGAGCAGGAAAAGAAGATCACCGCCTATCACGAGGGTGGCCACGCGCTGGCTGCCTGGGCGATGCCGGATATCGACCCGGTGTACAAGCTCACGATCCTGCCCCGCGGGCGCACCGGCGGGCACGCGCTGGTGGTACCCGAGGACGACAAGCAGATGATGACCCGTTCGGAGATGATCGCCCGGCTGGTGTTCGCGCTGGGTGGACGCTCGGCGGAGGAGCTGGTGTTCCACGAGCCGACCACCGGTGCCTCCTCGGATATCGAGCAGGCCACCAAGATCGCCCGGGCGATGGTCACCGAGTACGGCATGAGCGCGCGCCTGGGGGCGGTGAGATACGGACAGGAGCAGGGTGACCCGTTCCTCGGCCGCTCCGCGGGCCGCCAGCCGGACTACTCCCTGGAAGTCGCCCACGAGATCGACGAGGAGGTGCGGGCGCTCATCGAGGCCGCGCACACCGAGGCGTGGGACATCCTCAACACCTACCGGGACATCCTGGACGATCTCGTTGTTGAGCTCTTGGAACAGGAGACGCTGCAGCGCAAGGACCTTGAGCGGGTGTTCAGCAAGGTAGAGAAGCGCCCGCGGATCACGGCGTTCAACGACTTCGGCGGGCGCACCCCCTCGGACAAGCCACCGATCAAGACGGCCGGTGAGCTGGCCAAGGAGCGCGGTGAGCCCTGGCCTCCGGCCCGGCAGGAACGACAGCCCACGCCGGTAGGGGTGGCACCGGGCGGCGATGATCTGCCGGGCGGCCCGCCGCATGGCGGGCCCGGCCACCCCGGTCCCAACGGCGCAGGGCCCTATCCTCGGCCCTACCCGCTGCCCCGGCGCGGCTCGGATGGCTCCCCGGGATCGGGCAGTGGTAGTGGCCTGCCGAGCGGCAGCGGTGGTAGTGGCCTGCCGAGCGGCAGCGGTGGTAGTGGCCTGCCGAGCGGCAGCGGTGGTGGTAGCTCGCCGAGCTACGGCCCGCCGAACTATGGCGCACCGCCGGGGTGGCGCCCAGCTACCGAACCCCCCACCCCGTCCTGGCGGCCCGCCCCACCACCGGACACTCGCCCGCGCCAGCAGGACTCCCCCGACGACCAGTCGACGGCCGGTTGAGCCGGCGGTCTCTCGTGACCAGTACCGTCGATTCGGGTCCTGGCGTGGGCTCGCCCAGGGTCTTCGACCACGCCCGGACCGGGAGGGGTTGCGGGAGACCCGGGCCCGGGTTGCGCGGGCCTACCGGGAGATGTTCGCCGGCCTGTTCGCCGACCCGGACACGATGCTGGAGCGGACCTTCGAGGAAGGGCACGAGGAGCTCGTGCTGGTCCGGGACATCCCGTTGTACAGCCAGTGTGAGCACCACCTGGTGCCGTTTCATGGCATGGCACACGTCGGGTACATCCCGAACGCGGCGAGCCGGGTCACCGGGCTGTCAAAGTTGGTTCGGCTCGTCGACCTCTACGCCAAGCGCCCGCAGGTGCAGGAACGGCTCACCTCGCAGGGCGCCGACGCGCTGGTGCGTCGGTTGCAACCGCGGGGAGTGATCGTGGTGGTCGAGGCGGAGCACTTGTGCATGGCCATACGCGGCGTGCGCAAGCCCGGCTCGACCACGACCACCTCGGCCGTCCGGGGGCTGTTCCAGACCAGCGCCTCCTCCCGCAGCGAGGTGCTGCACCTGATGATGCGGAGGTGATCGTGCACCCGGCGCTGCCCGACCTTGGGCGCTGTGTGGTGATCGGCATCCTCAACGTCACCCCCGACTCCTTCAGCGACGGCGGGCGCTACCTGGACCGCGAGGACGCGGTGGCCCATGGGGTAGCCCTGCGCGCGGAGGGGGCGGACCTGGTTGATGTGGGGGGCGAGTCCACCCGCCCGGGGGCGCACCGCGTCGAGGCGCCCACCGAGATTGCCCGGGTGGTGCCGGTCATCCGTGAGCTGGCCGAGTGCGGCGTGCCCTGCAGTGTGGACACCACCCGGGCGGCGGTCGCCGAGGCGGCGCTGGAGGCAGGCGCGATCATGGTCAACGACGTCTCGGGTGGTCTGGCCGATCCCGCGATGGCACCGACGGTTGCCCGGTGCCGGGTGCCGTGGATCCTCGTGCACTGGCGCGGGCCTAGCGCGGTGATGCACACGCTGGCCAGCTACTCCGACGTGGTCGCCGAAGTGCGCGCCGAGCTGGTGGCTCGGGTGGACGCCGCGGTGCTGGCCGGGGTGGACCCCGGTGCGCTGGTGCTGGACCCCGGGATTGGCTTCGCCAAGACGGCGGCGCACAACTGGACGCTGCTGGGCCACCTCGACGCCCTGATCCAGCTTGGGTTCCCGGTACTCCTCGGGGCCTCCCGCAAACGGTTCCTGGGCGCCTTGCTGACCGGCGGGCAGCCCCCTGAGCGCCGAGACACCGCCACCGCCGTGGTGTCCGCGTTGGCCGCGGCTGCCGGCGTCTGGGGGGTCCGGGTGCACAACGCCGCCGCCTCGCGAGAGGCCATCGCCGTCGCCGCGGCCTGGCAAGCCGGTGCCTGCCGCACCGTCGGCCCGGCGGGAGGCCCACGGTGAGCCCGGGGACCCCCACCGACCGGATCACCCTCACCGGATTACGGGTGCAGGACCAGCACGGGGTGCACAAGCCCGCCGCCCCGCTGCCTCTACACTTCACCGACGTAGCCGTGACAATCCGGCGCTGCCGCTCATGACCCTTCGGGGGCAGCATGACTCGCATCCCCGGGCCCACCAGCGTGCCTTCGTGCTGGTGCCCTGGCTGGACGTGGCGCCGGCCGCCGAGAGGCGCAGTGTGCACCGCCGCGACGACCTGAGGCTGGACTCCAGGTGAGGTTCACCCGGGCGCGTGACCTTCTGGCCGCTGGGGCCGTTGCGGCGGTGCTGGCGAACCTGCTGCTGCGGCTGTCCTATGGCGATGTGCCCGCCTTGCCCCGCCCGGCCGGAACCACCCTGCTCGCTTTTGCGATCGCCGAGGTGGTGCTGGGGAACATGCTGCGGGCGCGGATCCGGCACCGACCGGGAACCCGGCCAGTGCAGGCGCTCACCGCGGCTAAGGCCGTCGTCCTGGCCAAGGCGTCCTCGCTGGCCGGCGCCATCACCGGGGGAGCCTGGCTGGGAGCACTCGGCTACGTGCTGCCGCTACGCTCCCAGCTACCCTCCGCCGCCTCGGATACCGCTGCCGCCGTGATCGGAGCGGTGTGCGCGGGGGCGCTGGTGGCGGCCGCCCTGTGGCTGGAGCACTGCTGCCGCACCCCGGAGGGTCCCGACGACTCAAAACCGGACGACGGTTGATCCGCCGTCGGCATCAGGAACCCTCCGGGGCGTCGAGGACACGCACGAGGTGGGGCCCGCAGGGGGATCGGGGTTTGGCTGCCGTGGTCGAACTTGACCCACACCAGGTGGGCGCTGTGTCCGATCACCTTGCCCAGCTCGTGCAGTCGGTCGGGCTCTGCCCCGGCGGCCTTGTCCACCGCGAGCTGCTCCACCCGGCACCATAGGTGGACCTCGGTGCCCTCGGCGTCGTGCAGCACAATGTCACAGAGCGGAACCCGGCTGCTCTCGGCGTCGCGGGCGGGTCGCGGGCGGGTCGTGGTGCGGGAGTGCGCATGGTGAATGTTCTCCTCGGGGTTGCGGGGTGGCTGGCCGGGTGCCGGGAGCCCACGCCGGGGGTCAGGGGCTCAACCAGTACCCGGCCAGCGGTCTCAGGACGCCCAACGCATACCGGGACGCTAGTGAGTCCTCGAGCCCGAACCAAGGATGTTGCAGAAAGTTGCACAGACCGATCGGCAGTGCTTGACGGAAGCATCAGCCGGGGTCGAAGCTAAACGGGTTGCAACAACCAGCAACGGCTTTGGCAAGAGGCAGCGATGCGCTTGACATTCCTGGGCAAGGACTCCCGACTGGACGAGTCACCGACCCTGTTCGTCACTGACCGCGGCTCCTACGTGGTGCAGGAGTGGATCGTCACCGATCCAGAGATCCTTGCCGTGATCGAAGTGTCCGACGGCGAGACGGTCGTCGAAGTGCCGGCGGCGCTCATGGCGCACCTCGCCAAGGACGGGCTCAGCCGCCCATCGTGCACGTCACCGAGAACGGCAACTACCTCATCAGGGGACGGCGTGAGGCCTGTGTCGAAGTATCCCGGTCCGCCCTCGCGGCGCTGGTGGGCGTCTAGATGGACAGCGTGACGTATGAAGAGTTTAGTGCGCACTTCACGTCATTCCAGCGGGAAGCGCTGCATCTGGAGATGCGGGACTCCTACGGTACGGCGATCGAGATTCCGCACCTGCGCAAGTGGGAGGCTGGCGAGCCGGACGACACCGACTGGCTTCAACCGTGGTTTGACCTGGTCAGAACCGGAACGCGGGCCGGCAAAGTGTTCCGGCGGGCGCGTATCGTATCGGAGCCAATCTCCGACTACCAGAAGTGGGTGCTGACGGACACCCACCTGTTCGTTGAAGCTGGCGAGGATACTCGCTGGGTTCCGCGGAGCCGCGTGTCCACGGTAGCGCTACCGGGCAACGACTTTTGGTTGTTCGACGACGAGGTCGTGATTTTTCTGATCTTCGCCGCCAGCGGGCTCGTGGTGGACCGCTACTCAACGACGGATCGCGTCGCGATCGAGTTGTGCCGGACGTCGTTTGAGGAGGTGTGGAAGCTGTCCATCCCGACCAGTGAGTACCGGCCGACCTAGCCCGGCCCAGCAGGCCAGAGAGGCGCTTGGCGTCCGTCTTCGTGAGATCCGCAAAGAGGCGGGTCTCACGGGACGCGCCTTGGCGGTCGGCATCGGGTGCCATTACACGAAGGTCAGCCGGATTGAAAACGGCAGCCAGGCGCCCTCCGAGGAGAACATCAAGGCCTGGTGCCGCGCCTGCCGCACCGAGGATCAGATCCCTGACCTGATCGCCACCGCCCGTAGCATCGAGTCGATGTACGTGGAGTGGCAGCGCCAGACCCGCACCGGCATGAAGCGGCTGAGGTTGTCGTCGGTGCCGTTGTATGAGCGCACCAGGTTGTTCCGGATCTATGAGCACAACATCATCCCGGGGCTCTTCCAGACCGCCGAGTACTCCGCGGCGATACTGTCGTACTTCATCGATTTCCTGGATGCCCCCAACGACCTCGACGCTGCCATCGAGGCCCGCATGGAGCGACAGCGCATCGTCTACTCCGGTCATCGTCGCTTTGTGGTGGTGCTGGAGGAGCAAGCGATCCGGGCCCGAGTGGGCAATCTCGACACCATGTCCGGTCAGCTCGATCGCGTGCTCGGCATGATGTCGCTACCCCGGGTCAGCCTGGGCATCATCCCAGAGACCGCGCCCCGCACGGTGTTCGCCTCCGTTGGTTTCTGGATCTATGACGAGGTGATAGTCGAGGTCGAGACACCCACGGCGAGCCTGGAGGTCACCCAGCCCCGCGAAATCCGGCTCTACGCCACGATGTTCGCCCAGCTCCAGCAGTCAGCGGTGTACGGAGCCGAAGCCAGAGCGTTGGTGACCCACGCGATGGCCGATCTGGCCAGCGGCTGGGGCGATACCAACTGTTGATGCGGCGGGCACCCAGAATCCGCGGCGGGTGGAGGGGGCTCTGAATGCGGCCGGATTCGAAGCAGGGCACGGAAGCCAAGCCTTGCCGCAGCCGCGCACCTGCCCAAGCAGTTTCCCGCGCGCTGTCGGGTGTGCACCAGCGGTGCACACGGACCGGCTTCACCTGATCGGTACCGTTGCCAGGAAGAATGATCAGAGTTCTCGGTGGTAACGAGTGCCCGTGATTGCCTGTCATAGACGGAGATCTGCCCGACGGGTGTGAGCCGGTACGGTGTACACCATGTCCGGGACCGACGAGCATCCGATGCTGCCTGGGGGCGGTCGGGCACTGATGCTGGGCACTGCCGTCATGGCTGTGGTGGCTGCGGCCGTCCTTGCTCTGGGAATCGAGGATGCCCGCCTGCTGAGGCTGGGCTTGCTCGCGGCGCTGTGGGCGGCGTTGCTCGGAGCCTTCGCCACGGCGCGGGCCCGGCGTGAGATCAGCTCGTGCGCCGAGCACGCCGATCGGTTGCGGATGGTCTACCAGCGTGAACTGGAGCGTGAGGTGGATGCCCGGCGGGAACACGCACTGCGAGTCGAGCGCGGATTTCACGAGCAGGCCGGGCTCTCGCACCAGCGCGAGATCGGGGAGTTGCGCACCGAGCTTGCGGCCCTGCGCTCGGATCTGGAGCGGCTGCTGGGCAACCACCGCCGGGCCGCTGCGGCCGCACCGGCCGTACCGGCAGTACCCGCGGTACCGGCTGCTCCGGCGGAGGCGGCGCGCAGCCTGATCGGTCCCGAGCTGCATTTCTTTCCCGGCCGTCACAGCAACGGTGGTGGCGCCCGCCGGGCGGCTGGTGAGACGTCCTGGCCGTCGCCGTCGTCATCGTCTTGGACGTCGCCATCGATGTCGCCGCCGTCCATCGCGTCGGCGCCAGCGCAGCGGACGGTGAGTGACCTGCTGGCCGCCCACGGGGTAGCCTCGACGCCCCGGCGCAGGCGCAGCCACGACCACCGCTCAGCAACATCGGCATAACCCCCAGCGCCCCGCCGCCGGGGTGCCAGCCGCAGCCCGGTACGTGAAGCTGCTCACCCGGACCGGCGCGAGTGGCGGAAGCGGGGTTAACCTGCCGGCAGTCCGGTACCCACGGCCAGCGTGGGACTGGAACGTCTGGAGGGCGGCAATGGCGACGATGCCACGCTCGGGTAGTGGCGAGTTGAGCGTCCACGACGACCCCGCTGCCCTGTCCGCACTGACCCGCAGGCTGCGCCGGGCCGGCAGGACGGTGGTGCTGGTCCCGACGATGGGAGCCCTACATGCCGGCCACCGTGCGCTGATTCAGGCAGCCCAGGCCACCCCCGGTGCGAGCACCGTGGTGTCGATCTTCCTCAACCCCCGGCAGTTCACGTCGCAGCGGGACTTCGATCGCTACCCTCGCCGGCTCGACGCCGATCTGGCGATGTGCCGGGCCGAGGGCGTGGAGCTGGTGTTCGCACCCAGTGTCGAGACGATGTACCCGCCTGGATTCGCCACCACCGTGACGCCCGGAGCGCTGGGTGCCGAGCTGGAGGGGACCAGCCGGCCGGGTCATTTCACCGGGGTGCTCACCGTGGTGGCCGCCCTGTTCGGGATCATCAGCCCGGATCGGGCGTTCCTCGGGGAGAAGGATTACCAGCAGCTCGTGCTCATCCAGCGGATGGTGGCCGACTTGCACCTGGGTGTACAGGTGGTGGGGGTGCCCACGGTCCGGGACGCTGACGGGCTCGCGCTGTCCTCCCGTAACGTCCATCTGAATGCTGCGGAACGCCGCGCCGCGGCGACACTCCCAGCGGCCCTGAGCGCCGGAGCCCAGGCCGGCGTGCATGGTCCCGACGCGGTGCTCGCCGCGGCCAGCGGCGTGTTAGCCGCCCAAGGCGCCCTCGCGCTGGACTACCTGGCGCTGCGCGACCCCGCGCTGGGCTCCCCGCCGCGGCGGGGACCGGCTCGGTTGTTGCTGGCTGCCACCGTCGGGACCACGCGGTTGATCGACAACGTCGGCCTGCACCTCGGCATCCCCGAGGTTGTCCCCGACGTTGCCCCCGAGGTGAAGGGGCGAGGAGGCCTGTGATGTTCCGGACGATGCTGAAGTCCAAGATCCACCGTGCCACCGTTACCCGGTCAGATCTGCATTACGTGGGGTCGGTGACCTTGGACGAGGACCTCATGGACGCCGCCGATCTGCTCGCTGGCGAGCGGGTGGCCATCGTCGATGTCACCAACGGCGCCCGGTTGGAGACCTACGTCATCCCCGGTGCCCGGTCTAGCGGCATGGTGGGGATCAACGGTGCCGCCGCGCATCTGGTGGCACCCGGCGATCTGGTGATCCTCATCGCCTACGGCACGATGGATGAGATCGAGTCCCGGCACTACCAGCCCCGGGTAGTGTTCGTCGACGCCGACAATCGAATCGTGCATCAGGGTAGCGACCCGGCGCTTCCGCGCCAGACAGTGAGCGGAGAGGGCTAGCGGGTGCTGCTCACCGTAGATATCGGCAACACCAACATTGTCGTTGGGTTGTTCGATCACCATCAGGGGGCTGCCGGCAAGGACGCCACCCCGCTGCGCGACTGGCGGGTGCGCTCCGACGCCAGGATGACCGCCGACGAGATGGCGCTAACCGTGCGGGGGCTGCTCGGCGAGTACTCCGGCAAGATCACTGGTATCGCTGCGCTGTCCACGGTGCCCGCGTTGTTGCGTGAGCTGAAAGTGATGGTGAACCGGTACTGGCCCCAGCTGCCACGGGTGATCGTCGAGCCGGGGGTACGCACCGGAGTGCCGTTGCTCTACGACAACCCACGCGAGCTGGGCGCCGATCGTATCGTCAATACACTGGCCGCCTATACCCTCTACGGCGGCCCGGCGATCGTGGTGGACTTCGGTACCTCCACCAACTTCGACGTCATCAGCGCCCGCGGGGAGTTTCTCGGTGGCGCCCTGGCTCCGGGCATCGAAATCTCCGTGGATGCCCTCGCTGCCCGGGCGGCTCAGTTAGTCAAGGTGCAGCTCGTCCGGCCTCGATCGGTCATCGGCAAGAGCACCGTGGAAGCCCTGCAGTCTGGGCTGCTGTTCGGTTTCGCCGGGCAGGTGGACGGGCTAGTGCAGCGGATCGCCGCGGAGCTGGCCCCCGGAGCCGAGGATGATGTGACCGTGGTCGCCACCGGTGGGCTGGCCCCGTTGCTGATCGCCGAGTCGCAGACCATCACGCACCACGCTCCTCACCTCACCCTGCGGGGACTGCGGATGGTCTTCGAACGCAACATCGGGCCGCGCTTGTGAGTGCCGAATAGGTCCGAACGCCGTTCCGCGCTCACAAGCGTGGCCGAGAAACTGGCCGAGCATGCGTGGCGAGTAGCTCTTGCGGCATGGGAATGGGGGACCGACCGGCTGCGCATGGCGCTCATGGGTTGAGGTATCCGCGAGGCGATCGGCGTTTCCGCTGGTACGACCACAATGAGCGCACTGGGCGGCGAGTCGATTTCGCCATCCTCCCGGAAATGGGCTAACCTACTTGTTGTCGTTGGGAGTCGTCGTGCGATGGCTCCGTCCACCACGTCCTTGAGGGAGGACGACGCGCATGGCGCAGAAGGTCACCGTAACCTTGGTCGATGACCTCGATGGAGGTACTGCCGAAGAGACCGTCGAGTTCGGTATCGACGGCGTGTCTTACGAGATTGATCTGTCGTCGGGTAACGCGGGGAAGCTGCGTGGCTCACTGGCCGAGTATGTCAGTAACGCTCGCAAAGCGGGCGGACGGCGCAAGGTCACAGGTCCGGCTCGTCGGGCTAGTGGCGCTGGTCGGGCATCGGTGGACCGCGAACAGAACGCCGCGATCCGCGAGTGGGCCCGCAAGAACGGTTACAACGTCTCAGATCGTGGCCGCATCCCAGCCGAAGTGTTGGATGCTTACCACAAGGGGAACTGAGGCCCGGTATGCACCGGTGCCGTCGGTCGGGACGGCACCGGTGCGTTATGGTGCTGCACGTTCTTATCTATCGGGCCTGGCCGCCGACCGGATCCAGGAGCGTTAGTAGTCGGTATGGCCGGTGCGGCCGGGAATGAGCGCATCAGCCATAGCCGCGCGGGGAAGCTTGAGTACCCGGACTCCGTAGACGTAGGTGAGCGAGCCGCCGAGGTAGCCGCCGACCACCAGCAGCACCCAGGAGATGACCCCGAGAATCACGGCCGACGTGATGATCTTGCCGCTGGAGTACCCCTCCAACTGCAACCGGAACGTTCCGGCGAACATCCCGGTGGCGCTGGACATTAGGGTCAGATGCCACCATCCCAGGGTGCGGGCAGGCGCATCTGCGGGAATACCGAACAGGTCCACCAGGCCGGTGATGATGGTCGGTATGGCGGCGATGAGTCCGACCGCGATCGTGATCACCGACGCGGTGGCCATCACGGCGTGCTGAAAACCGGCTGCGCCAGCCACGAGCATCGCGACACCAGTGGTGTAGGCGCCGATGCCGATATCAGTCAGCGGCGCATGTGCGGGCTTGCCCGCCAAACCCTTCACCAAGCTCACCATGAGACGGCTCCCCTCCCTCGAAGCACGAACACTTCGCGGGCGCAGTTACCCGCATCCCAATAAACGTGCAGGTCGTACCGGCGGTTCGTTCGCCGCCCCGGACGTGGGTTCAGACGTGGGTTCAGACGTGGGTTCAGACGTGGGTTCAGGCCGACTCGCGCGCGCCGAAGATACGGGCCCGTTCCCTGTTGTTGATCCGCGGGCAGCTGGCGCAGGGACGCTCGACCCCGGGCAGCGCGTAGAGAAAGCAGCATGAGCCGCGCCGCCGGGTCCAGTGCGTGCGCCCACGGCTATCGGTCACCTGGCAGATCGTCGAGGCCGAGGTAAGCGGTTTCGCGCCGTCGGCGAGCACCAGCCGCGCGTCGGCCGCACCGGCCTGCGGTGATCCGAACGATCGCCCCGCCAACAGTAGGCCGCTATCCAGCACGTCGGTGACCGCCGCCCACTGCGTGCGGTGCCCGAAGCGCACCTGCGGGTCATAGACGGCGAGGAAGTGGCTGGCGTGCGCAATCACCTGGCGGCGCAGGATCGTCCCCAACACCACCTCATCGGGCACCAGCACGGCATCGGGATGGTCAGCGTCGGGGTCATCGGGTAGGCACCAGAAGCGGCCCGGGCGCAGTGCCACCTCCCGCAGCACCCCCAGGTCGAGCCGGAAGCTGAGCTGCCGCGGCGACAGCGTGGGCACCCGCCGGGCGGAGTGAAACAACAGCGCGCCGAGGTAGGTCGGGATGATCAGATACCACTGCAGGACGTAGCCGCCGGTGGTCTTCTCCGGGACGTGGGTCTTGCCGACCACGGGGGACTGCTGCTCGGCCAACCGTTCCGCGACCTTCGCTCGCCACCGTGGGAAGAAGTCGGGATCGGACAGGGCGTGGTCACACCCGATCCACGGGGCAGCCCGCTGCGGCGAGCGGGGCGCCGGCAGTGGTCTGATTGCCGGCTCCGCCGGCAGTGGCCTTATGGCCTGCTCCGCCGGTGGGAGCCCCCCGAGGAGCCGGAAAGACAGCAACGTCACCGCACGGTCCACCGTCGTCACCGAAGCGGCCAAGGGGTGCGCGCGGCGAGGTTGGGGCTCCTCCGGTGGCTCCCCGCCCGGCACCGTGGCGTGCGACATAGCCTCTCCCCTGCGGTCATGTCCCGACGTGCTTTCTAAGACAGGGTTGCCTCACCTAACGCTAGGCAAACCTAGCAGTTCAAGGTGCTCACGAGCACCCTCTGCTACCCACGGCTCACCCGAGAGGGTTTTGTTCCCCCGAGCGGAGAGCGGGCCTTGTTCACCCCAAGCGGACAGGCCGCGCGCCGCGGAATCATGACCAGCGGCAGCGCGTTGCAGCGGTGGAGTCGGGCAGTAGTTCGGGAGCGAGCAGGACCGTCCGGGAGCTACAGTGGCGGCACGGACTGTCTGACCCAGTACCGGCTACGCCATGATGGCGTGGCAGTCAGGAGTGCACAATGTTTGAAAGGTTCACCGACCGTGCCCGGCGGGTGGTTGTGCTGGCCCAGGAAGAGGCCAGGATGCTCAACCACAACTACATCGGCACCGAGCACATCCTGCTGGGTCTGATCCACGAAGGTGAGGGTGTCGCCGCCAAGGCACTCGAATCGCTGGGAATCGCCCTAGAAGGGGTACGTCAGCAGGTCGAGGAGATCATTGGTCAGGGCCAGCAGGCGCCCTCGGGGCACATCCCGTTCACCCCACGAGCCAAGAAGGTGCTGGAGCTCTCGCTGCGCGAGGCGCTGCAGCTTGGCCACAACTACATCGGCACCGAGCACATCCTGCTCGGGCTCATCCGCGAAGGCGAGGGGGTGGCCGCGCAGGTCCTGGTGAAGCTGGGCGCTGACCTCAACCGGGTGCGCCAGCAGGTCCTGCAACTGCTGTCGGGCTACCAGGGCAAGGAGCCCGCGGAGTCCGGCTCAGGGCGCGGCGAGGGAACCCCGTCGTCCTCCCTGGTGCTCGACCAGTTCGGCCGTAACCTCACCGCCAGTGCCCGCGAAGGCAAGCTGGACCCGGTGATCGGGCGAGGCAAGGAAATCGAGCGGGTCATGCAGGTGCTGTCCCGGCGCACCAAGAACAACCCGGTGCTCATCGGCGAGGCCGGTGTCGGCAAGACCGCCGTCGTCGAGGGGCTCGCGCAGAACATCGTCAAGGGTGAGGTGCCCGAGACGCTGAAGGACAAGCAGCTCTACACCTTGGACCTCGGCTCGCTGGTGGCTGGCTCCCGCTATCGCGGTGACTTCGAAGAGCGCCTGAAGAAGGTGCTCAAGGAGATCCGCACCCGTGGAGACATCATCCTGTTCATCGACGAGATGCACACCCTGGTCGGCGCCGGTGCCGCGGAAGGCGCGATCGACGCTGCGTCGATCCTCAAGCCGATGCTGGCCCGGGGCGAGCTGCAGACCATCGGGGCCACCACGCTGGATGAGTACCGCAAGTACGTGGAGAAGGATCCTGCGCTGGAGCGCCGGTTCCAGCCGATCCAGGTCAACGAGCCGACCATCGAGCACACCATCGAGATCCTCAAAGGCCTGCGGGACCGCTACGAGGCGCACCACCGGGTGTCCATCACCGACAGCGCTTTGGTATCTGCCGCCACGCTGGCCGACCGCTACATCAACGACCGGTTCCTGCCCGACAAGGCGATCGACCTGATTGACGAGGCTGGCGCCCGGATGCGGATCCGCCGGATGACCGCGCCCCCGGATCTGCGCGACTTCGACGAGAGGATCGCTGCGGTGCGCCGGGACAAGGAATCGGCTATTGACGCTCAGGACTTCGAGCGCGCCGCGAAGCTGCGGGATTCGGAGAAGCAGCTGCTGATCAAGAAAACCGAGCGGGAGAAGCAGTGGAAGGCAGGTGACCTCGACGTCGTGGCCGAGGTCGATGACGAGCAGATCGCCGAGGTGTTGGCGAACTGGACCGGCATCCCCGTGTTCAAGCTCACCGAGCAGGAGACCACTCGGCTGCTGCGGATGGAGGATGAGCTGCACAAGCGGATCATTGGCCAGCATGAGGCGGTCAAGGCCGTGTCCAAGGCAATCCGTCGGACCCGGGCCGGTTTGAAGGACCCTCGGCGGCCCTCCGGTTCGTTCATCTTCGCCGGCCCTTCCGGGGTGGGTAAGACTGAGCTGTCCAAGGCGCTGGCCCAGTTCCTGTTCGGTGATGACAACGCACTCATCCAGATTGACATGGGTGAGTTCCACGACCGCTACACCGCATCCCGGCTCTTCGGCGCCCCTCCCGGATACGTGGGTTACGAGGAGGGGGGCCAGCTCACCGAAAAGGTCCGCCGCAAGCCGTTCTCGGTGGTGCTCTTCGATGAGATCGAGAAGGCGCACCAGGAGGTGTACAACACGCTGCTGCAGGTGCTGGAGGACGGTCGGCTGACCGACGGTCAGGGCCGCACGGTGGACTTCAAGAACACCGTGATTATCTTCACCACCAACCTCGGCACTTCGGACATTTCCAAGGCAGTGGGGCTGGGCTTCGCGGCGAGCAATGACGAGAGCTCGACCTACGAGCGGATGAGGAGCAAGGTCAACGACGAGGTCAAGAAGCACTTCCGCCCCGAGTTCCTCAACCGGATCGACGACACGATCGTCTTCCACCAGCTCACTGAGGACGAGATCATCACGATGGTGGACCTGATGGTCTCCCGGGTAGAGGGCCAGCTGCGCGGCAAGGACATGGAGCTGGAGCTCACCTCGATGGCCAAGAAACTCCTCGCCAAGCGCGGGTTCGATCCCGTGTTAGGCGCCCGCCCGCTGCGCCGAACCATCCAGCGGGAGATCGAGGATCAGCTGTCGGAGAAGATTCTGTTCGGTGAGCTCGAGCCGGGGCAGATCGTCATCGTGGACGCCGAAAACTGGGACGGCGAAGGCCCCGCCGAGAACGCTCGATTGGTATTCCGTGGTGCCGCAAAGACGTTGCGGGTACCCGACGCGCCCCCGGTCGACCTGGACAGCGCCGCCAGCCCGGACTGACCCGAGCCGCCCCGGGGGTGTCCCCCTTCCGTCAGGGGGCACCCCCGGAGGGCCCAGCGGACTGCACGACCTCGAACTCCAGCAGCGAGGAACCAGTGCCCACCGGTCTCGCTCGATCGCCAGAATGGGCCTCCATCCCCGGGCCGTTGCGCCAGGCTTGGAAGTGTTCCTCGGTTTCCCACCGGGTGTAGACAAAGTAGCGATGGTCCCCGGCTACCGGGCGCAGCAACTCGAAGCCGAGGAAACCCAGGGCGGACTCCACCAACCCGTGGCGGGCCGCGAACCGGCGCTCCAGCTCAGGCCCGGCACCGTCCGGGACCTCAATTGCATTGATCTTCACGATGGCCATGCAGCCCAGCCTACGGCCACCCCTACCCCCCAGGCACAGCGGCGCGACACGCTGGCAGAGAGGGAAAACGGGTATTGCCCGAAGCATGAAGAAGGTTGTGGAATTGTTCGTCTGCTTCCTGCACCCGATCGCCGTGGTGCTGCTGTGGCTGAACCTGGCCGCCCGCGGCGACCTGAACAGAGGTGAAAAGCTCGCCTGGGGCATCTTCGCGCTCATCCCGCTGGTGCCGTTCCTGTACGTGCTCACTGGCGGTGACCTGTGGTGACGCTAACGGAGCTGCCCGGCCGAGGTCAGTGCTCTCCCGGCAAGGCGAAGCGGCCGTCGCAGGTCCGCTCCACCAGGCCGTCGAGCAGCAGCGAACTCAGGCAGCGGTCGCGCTGCGGGGCGTCCAGCCAGACCGCGTCCAACCGGGCCCGGGGCACCGGGTCCACCGCCGCCCGCAGCACCTCGAGCAGCAGCCCGCGCACCTGGCGGTCGGTGCCGGCAAAGCGCTGCGCCGGCCGAGCGGGGGTGGCTGTGGCCGGCCGGCCCGCCTGCACCCAGGCGCACTCGCTGACCACCGGGCACTCGGCGCAGCGCGGCTGGCGGGCCGTGCACACCACGGCACCCAGCTCCATCAAGGCGGCGCAGAAGCGGGCGGGCCGCACCGCAGGCAGCATGGCCTCCACATCGGACAGGTCCCGGGAGACCGACGGCGGCCCGGCCTGCGCCATGCCGTGCACCGCACGGGCGACCACCCGGCGCACGTTGGTGTCTACCACCGAGACCCGGTGACCGTACCCGAAGGCCGCCACAGCGCGGGCGGTGTAGGCGCCGATCCCCGGCAGCGCGAGCAGCGCGTCCACATCGGCGGGGACGACGTCGCCGTGGTGGGCAGCGATGGCGGTGGCCGCGGCGTGCAGCCGCAGCGCCCGCCGCGGATACCCCAGCTTGCCCCAGGCGCGCACGATGGTGCCTGGCGTCTCGGCAGCCAGGCTGGAGGGCGTGGGCCAGCGGGCCAGCCACTCGGTCCACACCCCGGTGACCCGATGCACCGGGGTTTGTTGCAGCATGACCTCGCTGATCAGGACGCCCCACGGCGTGGTCCCCGGCGCACGCCAAGGCAGCTGCCGCCCGTGGGCGTCGAACCAGGCGATCAGGCGGGCCGGGTTCACGGTCGGGGCGGCGCGACCTCGACGAGATCGCCGGTGTCGACATTGACGACAAAGCCCCGGACCTCGGTGGTCTGCGTCAGGAATGGGCTACGCCGCACCCGTTCCACCGACTGTCGCACGTCGGATTCGGCGTCGCGGAATGTCTCGACCGCCCAGCTGGGTCGCAGGCCGGTCGTTTCCTGAAGTTCGGACCACAAGTTCTCGTCGGTGAACGTCGCCATCCCGCATTGGGTGTGGTGTATCAGCATCACCTCGGTGGTGCCCAGCTTTCGTTGGCTGACGACCAGGGAGCGGATGACGTCGTCGGTGACGACGCCACCGGCGTTGCGGATCACGTGCGCCTCGCCGGGCCGCAGCCCGAGCAGCTGGACCGGGTCGATCCGGGCGTCCATGCAGAACACCACCGCCACCTTCAGACTGGGTGCAGACGCCATCGGACCAGGGCCGGTACCCGAGCGGAATGAGTTGCGCTCCACCAGCTCCTGTATTGCCGTCACGGGCATCTCCTTAGCTGCGTCCCCGATGGCCAAGTGCTACGAGAGCGCAATCCTAGGCCACCAGCGGCTGAATGCGGTCCTGGCGTCCACTCGTTGTGATCACGGTGACTTCGGGTTGTGACGGACCGAGTCAGTACTTACTCTATGAGGCGGGGCTTGGCGCGGTAGAGGGGTGATCCACCGATTCGTTGGTGGGTCACCGCTGCGTGTCGCGTCGAGACGAGGTGATAGGGGTGCTGGTTGTCGGTTTCCGTGGCCGTCTCCGCATGATCACGCTCCAGGGGGTGTGGGGCCGATGACCGCCCCGGCACCGCGCTGGGCTGAGGATTTCGTGCACCCGGCGTTGTTCTACCGTGGCACCGCGGAGTACCTGCGGGGCACGGTGCCGTTCATCCGCGAGGGACTGGCCGCTGGTGAGCCCGTGGCGTTGGCCGTGCCGGGCCCGAACCTGCGGCTCATCCTCACCGAGCTGGGTACCGACGCCGAGCGGGTCCGGCTGCTCGACATGACCCGCGCCGGCCGCAACCCAGGGCGAATCATCCCCAACGTGCTGCGCGCTTTCGTTGACGCTTACCCCTCGGGGCGAGTGCGGATCATCGGCGAGCACCGGTGGAGCGGACACACCGCCAAGGAGTACCCGGTCTGCGCCCAACAAGAATTTTTGATCAATCTTGCGCTCGCCGGCCGGCCGGTCACGCTGTTGTGCCCCTATGACACCGAGCGGGTAGGCCCACAGACCCTTGCCAAGGCGCAAGCCTGCCATCCGCGGCTGATCGATGCCAGCGGTGAGCGGGCCAGCACCGGCTTCGCGCCCGAACGCGTCGTTGCCGAGGGGCTCTGCTATCCGGTGATGGGCTCTCCGGTGATGGGTTCCCCGGTGGTGGGTCCTGGTTTCACCTTTGACGCCACCAAGGTGGCGCTCGCCGCGCAGTTCGCCTGCGACCACGCCCTGCGGCTGGGTCTGGGAGGCGATCACGCGGAGCTCAAGCTGATCGTCGGTGAGCTGGTAGCTCGCGTCGTTCCCGGCGCGCAGACCGGCACGCTGCGCCTGTGGGCCGAGCGGGGCTACCTGGTGTGCGAAGTCCGGCACCCCGGCGCCACGGGCCCGCTGTCCGAGCGCCCGCTGGCTGAGCCCCGGCGAGTGGAAAGCCGTGGCCTGCTGCTGGTCCACCATCTGTCTGACCTGGTCCTGCAGCGCACCAGCCCGCAGGGAACCACCACCAGGGTGTATCTGAAGCTCCCGCCCGCCGATGGGCCGCCGAAAAACCGGGACGAGCAGGTTGGCGCGCCACGCACCCCACCCACTGGCCCGACGCCGTTGCCCTGGCAGACCTACGAGGCACTGCACGCCGCTGAGCGCTTCGAGCGGTACCTGCCGCAGGAGGCCACCGTCGAGTCTCCGTGGTCGAGCACTGCCAGCCCCAGCACTGCCGGCGCTGAACCGGTCCTGGAGGCCTTGACCGCGGTGGACGCCCTCGCCCGGGTGGTAGACCGGTGGCGCGCCAGCCTGGTGCGGTTGGCTCGCATGCGTGGTGTCTCATGGACCGATATCGGCCAGTCGCTCGGGGTGAGCAAGCAGGCCGCTCACGAACGCTACGGGCGAGCGTGCAACCGGCCGGCCGGCGGGCCTGACGTGGCGGGCCACGGTGCTCCGCTGCCGCCCGCCCCGGGCACGTAATCGGCGTTACCAGCTCCAGTCCGAGTGCAGCTCGGCATGCCAGGAAGCCGGGTACATCTGGTCGATCACGAAGGCCATCCCGGTGCCACGGGCCAGGTACACGTCGCGCTCCAGCTTGCGGGTGATGGGGGCACCGGGGGCACCTTTGTTGTCCCACCACGATTCCCACTGACGGATGCAGGTTCGCGTCCCGAGGTAGCTGTTGTGACACGGGCTCGGCGGTGACCACACCTGGAAATGGGCGAAGTTCACGACCTGGCCGTTGCGCTGCTCGGTGATGGTGCCCCACGCCTGGAGGCAGTAGGCATAGGGCGGGATCGTCCACTGCACGTAGTGTTCCCGGCCGGCATCCGAGGGCAGCGGCGTCATGTTCCGGCAGGCCCCGTCACCCATCAACTCCCGGTTCACCCGCTGAACGTAGTACGTGCCGAGGCTGTGCCACCCATCGAGCAGTACCCAGGTGCCGGCATGAAGGAAATGCTCCGCGCTGTCTGGGGGCCACTTCGAGGGGTTGCTCCACAGCACGTCCGACCCCTCGCGCTGCGGTGTCCACGACCACTGCCCCGCGGGGGTCCCGCTGGAGTAGAACTGTCCAGCATGGCGCTGCGTCATCAAGGAGTACTCGCCGTAGTTGTCCGAGGGCGCAGCGGTGGCGACCGGCCCGAGCGCGAACAGCAACAAGGTCAGCAATACGAAGAGGAACCGACTACCGACTGTGCGTCCCCTCACCGGGCGTCGTATCACCAGCCCCCCTGCGGTTACGATGGCGCGGTTGGTTCACCGTTTTCTTCGCCAAAGAGTAACTAAACGTTACCATGGGTTGAGCGATTGCCCAGCTCGCAACGCCACGCTAGGGGTTGCGCATCAGTGCCCTGAACCGGGGTCCCAGCCATGGCTTGCGGCCCCAGGGCAGCAGCTTGCCCTGAGCAATCGCCGACCACTGGCTCTGGCGGTTCCAGGTCACCCTGAGCATTGCCACCGGGTCGGCCGAGAGATGGCAGTCGACTGGGCCCAGGGAGGGATCCTCGATGCGGAGCATGCCGTCGGTGAAAATGAAATGGAAACGATCCCCGCCCCGGATGCGTACGTCGTAGGTGACCCGCAGGCCTGCGGCTCGATCAGGGTCTACCAGCGCCCGCGGATCGAGGGCTTGGAGCACGGGCACGATGAACCGCCCCCACACCATGGCCGCGTGGGCCGGCTCGATCGACCACGCACGCCCGGCGGCACGGGCGATGTCGCTACCGTGCATGACGGTCTCGTTGAGCAGGTGGTAGGTCAGGGTCGACCGGCGGACGGTGACGCCGTGGACCAGCCAGGGGCGTGGCGCGTCGGGGTCTGCTCCCGCGCATTCGCTGAGGTACTCGTGGGCCCGGGCCTCGATGCGGTCAGCCAGCACACTCGGATTCCGTTCGGGGTCGGAGCTCACCCCGAGGACGGTCGTCTCACCCAGATCACCCATGTCCTCGATCAGGGAATCGCCCACGAGGTGGGGCAGGATCTCGCGGGCCCGCGAAAGGTCGCGTCTGGCCAGCCCGGGCACGACGAGCCACGCCTGGGAAAGGTGCATGGCGACCTCCCCGAGGTTCCAGCGCCCCACCGCGTGGGGCGTCGGATCCTCGATGGAGCGCAGTAAGGTCGTCACGCGCCGAACCTCGTCGCGAAGCGCGTCCTGACCTTGCTGCTCGTGAGCCTGCGCTGCGCTTGAGACCACGTCGGCCCCCACTCATCGCTCGGGTCAGACGTGGACGACGCTAGCAACGAGTCCGGGCCATCTCCATCCGATAACGGAAGGCCGGATGCGCGGGCTAGCCCGTGGCTGCGGCGCGGTGGCGCCCGCCGGGAGAGATCGACGCCTGGGCGCAGGCTCGCAGGGCACCACCCAGATCGTGATGGACGTCGATGACCTCGCCCAGCGCAGTGATGTCTGGCCTGGTGAAGGTGGCCGAGCACGGATCGACCACAATCGCGAGATGCCCGTCGACCTCGCAGGAGCCGAGCGCCTCCACGACAATCTGCAGCCCGATCGCGTCCAGCAGGGCGACGGCGGACAGATCGATCACGAAATGCGGCCGACCCTCGTGGAGGACGTCGCTGAGCTTGCCGGCCAGCACCGGCGCGGTGAGCAGGTCGACACTGCCGGCTACCCGGCACACCGTCGTGTCCGGGTGGTGACAACTCACCGTTGCGATGACTGTGGGCCCATCAAGGGGTCCATCCAGCGGCGATGATGGTGCGATGATGTCACTCTGGTCGTACGTCACTGGTGTCACAGAATTGACTCCTCCCCCCAGCGGTACCCTCGCGATCCGACCGTACACGCTCCGCAACGGACGTCAAGTGACGTCAAGCAAGCCTGACACGGACACCACCGCAGCGGCGTACGGCCAGCTACCTCGGCAGGTCAGGGTCGGTGGCGGTCATGCGGAAGATGCCTTGGACGTTGCCGGCATCGAAGGTGAGGTCCAGGCGGCCGTCGGGCGCCGTGTCGCGGGAGATGAACTCGAAGAACGACCCGGGGACCTCGCGCGCGACCCGGACCCTCTGGGCGTCCCGGAACCAGCGCACGACCGGGTCGGCCCGCAGCGCCGTTTGGCGGACCCGCCCGCTGCGCGAGCGTTCGACCGTGTCCTTCAGGAGCCAGGCGTCCTTCGAGGGCCAGCCCTCGCGCAGCGCCTCGGCCAGCGCCTCGACGTCGGGCACCCGGTCGGTGGCGTGGTTGAAGGCGTTGCCCTCGGTCGCGATCCAAGCCATCTCGGCTGAGCGCGACAGCAAGGTGTGGTAGTCCTCAAGCCGCGGCTCGGGATGGTGCCGCCCGAAGCACGAAGCCAGCATCCCCACCAGGTGCGCCGCGGAATCCAGCGTCATCCAACCCCGCCCCGCGACCTCGCCGAGCAACGCCAGGACCTCGTCGTCGAGGGGATCCACCGACTCGCCGACGGTGCGGGTCACGGCCCGCTGGGCTTGGCCGTCCAGCCGCTCGACGTGCAGTTCGGACACGAAGTACTGCGGCAGGTCCTCCGGGAGCTCAGCATGGGTGAACACCCGCCCGGTCATGTGGATGCCCTCCAGCGGGTAGCGACCCACTTCCTGATAACCGAGCGGGACCAGCAGCCGGCGGAACCGTTCGGCACCGCGCGGCAGCTGCCCGGTCCGGTGCCAGTCGACCGTGCGGACGGCACCGTGGTCGAACACGACCCGGCGCCCCTGCTCCCGCTGGGCGGCCACGTAGCGCGCCCCGCTGGGGACCCGGGCCAGCAGATCCTCGAACAACACCAGGCCCAACGCCATCGCCACCGTGGCCCGGCCGGGCTGATCGCCACTGGCCACCTGCGGCGGGACGTGGACCTGGGTGAGCAGTTCTGCGCACCGGTGCGCCCCGACGAGCCTGGTGAGCAGTTCGTTCATGCGTCTCGCCCCGGTGCGAACTCGATGCCTTGCGCCAACGGCAGCTTCGTCGAGAAATTGATCGTGGCCGTCAACCGTCGCATGTAGGAGCGCCAGGAGTCCGACCCCGACTCCCGACCACCACCGCTGGCCTTCTCCCCGCCGAAGGCCGCACCGACCTCCGCCCCGGAAGGCCCGATGTTCACGTTGGCGATGCCGCAATCCGACCCCGCGGCGGCCAGGAACTGCTCGGCTTCCCGCAGGTCGTTGGTGAAGATGCACGAGGACAGTCCCTGGGTGACGTCGTTGTGCGCGGCGATGGCCGCCTCGAGCTCCTGGTAGCGCAGCACATAGAGAATCGGGGCGAAGGTCTCGTGCCGCACGATCTCGGTCTGGGCCGGCATCTGGACCAGCGCTGGCCGGGCGTAGTAGGCCGCTGGGTACTGCTCGGCCAGCACCCGGCCTCCACCGTGCACGATGCCGCCGTCGGCCCGGGCGGCCCCCAGCGCCTGGTCCATGCTCTCCAGAGCTGCCGCGTCGATCAGCGGGCCGACCAGGGTGGCGGGATGGAACGGGTCGCCGATGGGCAGGGCGTCGTAGCGATGCCGCAGGGTGGCGAGGAGATCGTCGGCGATCGACTGGTGGACGATCAGCCGGCGCAGCGTGGTGCAGCGTTGGCCCGCGGTGCCGACCGCGGCGAACAGGATGGCCTGGGCGGCGAGGTCGAGATCGGCCGACGGGGTCACGATCATGGCGTTGTTGCCGCCCAGTTCGAGCAGTGCCCGCCCGAATCGCTCGGCCACCACCGGCCCGACCGCCCGACCCAGGGCCACCGACCCGGTCGCCGAGACCAGGGCCACCCGCCCGTCGCGCACCAGTGCGGCGCCGATGTCGTGCGCGCCGAGCAGGACCGTGGACAAGGCGCTCCAGTCCTCGTCGTCGCCGCTGCGGGCGGTGTAGGCACGCAGCGCCCGCTCGAAGATCGACTGGCAGGCCAGCGCCGAGAGCGGCGCCTTCTCCGAGGGCTTCCACACCACCGGATCACCGCAGACCAGCGCCAGTGCGGTGTTCCAGGACCACACCGCTACCGGGAAGTTGAACGCTGAGATGATGCCCACCACGCCGAGGGGGTGCCAGGTCTCCATCACGCGGTGCCCCGGCCGCTCCGAGGCGATGGTCTTGCCGTAAAGCTGGCGGGACAGGCCCACAGCGAAGTCGCAGACGTCGATCATCTCCTGCACCTCGCCACGGGCCTCGACCAGGATCTTGCCGGTCTCCAAGGTGACCATCGCGGCCAGCGCGTCGTGGTGGGCTCGCAACTGCTCGCCGAACAGGCGGACCAGCTCGCCGCGCTGGGGTGCCGGCACCGAGCGCCACCGGGCGAAGGTGCCCAGTGCCCGCTGCAGGGTGGCGTCGAGCTGTTGCGGAGAGGGGGGCGTCAGCCGGCCGATCACCGCCCCGTCGATGGGGCTGCGGGCAATCAGCTCACCCTCGGACAACTCGGCCGGGCTGAGCCCGACCGCCCGGAGGATCTCCTCGCGCCCCACCGGGCTCATCTCGTGCTCACCTCCTTGCCCCGCAGATACAGCGACCCGAACCGGTTCGCCAGGAACTCCTCCAACGGGCACTCCTCCTGCCGCAGCAGCCCGGACGTCGGCAGCTTTTCCTCCCGGACCAGATCGGCCATGGCGCAGATCCCCGCCGCGGTGGTGAGCTGGATGGCCGACAGGCGCCGGCCGCCCAGGTCGGTGGCATAGACCTTGCGCGCGAAGCTCTCCTGGGTGAGCACCCCGTCCCGGGTACCGGAGGCGCTGACGAAGACCACCACCACGTCCTGGTCGGTCACCGGTATGGCGCTCTCCAAGACCTCCTTAAGCACATCACGCCGGCGAGCCAGGCGCAGCTCCCGCAGCAGCAGCTTCATGATCTCGCAGTGACCGGGGTAGCGCACGGTCTTGTAGTTGAGGGTCTCCACCCGACCCAGCAGGCTCTCGCCCAGCGTGCCCAGCCCACCGGAGGTGGTAAATGCCTCGTAGGCCACGCCGTCCAGGCAGAACGCCTCCAGGTCGGCCAGCGGCGGCACCTCGGCCAGCTCACCATCGACGATGGCCTGGCAGGGGTTGCAGTACTCGTTGATGAGTCCCTCGGTGGACCAGGTGAGGTTGTACTTCAGGGCGTTGGTCGGGAACTCGGGCAGGGCACCGACCCGCAGGCACACCGACCGCAACTCGTCGAACGCCCTGGTCAGGGCGGCCGCGGCCACCGACACGAACCCGGGCGCCAGGCCACACTGGGGCATGAGTACGGCCGGTGCGTCCTTGGCCATGGCGGCAACCGCCTGGGCTGAGTCCCGATCCTCGGTGAGGTCGAAGTAGTGGGTACCGGCTTTCCGCGCGGCGTGAGCGACGCTGGTGGTCAAGGGGAAGGGGACGGCGCTGAGCACCATGTCGTTGCTGCCGGCCAACCGCTCGAGCAAGGCGGTGTCGGAGGTATCACCCTGCACCGGGTGCACCCCCAGGCCCTCGGCCCACCGCAGCGCCCGCTCGGAGCGGTCGAGCACGGTCACCTCGTAGTCGGGGGTGGCGGCCAGCAGGCTGGCGATGGCCGTGCCGATCTTGCCGCCGCCGACGACGAGCGCCCGAGTGCGGCTGTCGTGGCTGTTGTTTCCGTCATGCCTGGAGTTCGGCATAAAGCGAACCTACGACCGGTCACCGCCGTAGTGGCCAGGCTCATCGCCCGATCCCGACCCGCAGCACCGGCGCATTGCCGGCTTCAGCCGTCAGATCGGTGAGAATGCGTCCATGGACGAGTTCGACCAGCGGATCCTCGAGCTGCTCAGTGATAACGCCCGCCAGCCGGTCGCCGTGCTGGCTAGACGGCTGCACCTGGCTCGCTCGACGCTGCAGGAGCGCATCGCCCGCCTGGAACACCGCGGCGTGATTGCCGGCTACACCGTCCGGCTTGGGCCGGCGGCGACCGGGCAGCGCGTCACCGCCCATGTCGCCATCATCATCGACCCCAAGCGGGGGGAGCATGTGCAGCAGACGCTGCGCCGGATCCCTGCGGTCCGAACGCTGCACACGGTCAGCGGGCCATTCGACCTCATCGCGATGGTGGCTGCGGAGAGCACGGCAGAGGTAGACCGCGTCCTCGATCGCATCGGCGGTATCTCCGGCGTCGAGCGCACCACGTCGTCGATCGTCCTCACGACCAAGTTCGACCGCTGACTGCCTGCCGTTATGGCCGTATGACCGTCGAGGTGCAGTGGAGTCTCCGCCAAGGTGGTCTGCAAGGCGTTCGGCATCGCGGCAAGCGGACATGCACGAGGTAGCCAGCCGGCCATCTGCCGCGAGTGGTGGAGCGATCCTTCCCCGAGTCGGGCGATCTTCCTCCCACGAAGCGGTGCGGGGCGCTATGCTGTCAACCGCCTTCCGTATACCCCTATTGAGTGCAGGGATCGCAGTATCCCGATGGGAAACAAGGGAGCGGCGAATACAATGACTTCAGCCGACAAGACCAAGGATCCGGCGGATCAGACCAAGGATCTGGCGGATCAGACCAAGGACCTGGCGGATCAGGCCATCGAGAAGGCGGAGCCACTCGTCGACAAGGTCATGGAGAAAGCTGAGTCGCTTGTCGAGGAGGCCAAGGAGAAGGCTGAGTTGCTTGTCGAGAAAGCTAAGGAACAGGCTGAGCCGCTCGTCGAGAAAGCCAGGGAGAAGGCTGAGCCGCTTGTCGAGAAAGTCCAGGACAGCTCTAGCTCCGGCGAGGGCGGCACATCCTGAGCAGCCCGGCACCAGCCTTCAGCATCGCCATCGCTTGGCCTATGGGGTGGGTGGTGGGAGGGGTTTGCTGCGCAGCACGACCTGGGTGCCTGGCCGGTCGTTGGGCTGGGTGATGGCGACGGTGGCCATGCAGGCGTGCATGAGCGGGATGCCCCGGCGCCGATTTTCGTCGTCACAGGGTGCCGGGCGCCAGCGGCCGTGGTCACGCACGGTGATCGTAGCCCGCTGCCCGCCGTCGGGAGTCGTCTCGACTCCACCGCGGATGTCCACTACTCCCGGGGGTTGCTCCAGGTAGGCGTCCTCGATGGCGTTGCTGACGGCTTCGCTGACGGCCAGCATGATGTCGTCGGACTGATCCGCCGGCCACGACCATGCGGCCAGCCACTCCCGCACCTGCTGCCGCGCCACCGACGGCGCGACCGGGTCTGCGGGCAGTGTCAGCCGCAGCGGTTGGCGCCTTTCCCGGGACGTTGCTGGGTTGGTGGGGGGCTCGGGCATACCCCGCTGCGAGGCTGCCGGCGGCAAGGCGCCTTCGGTATTACGTGGAGGCGGCATCGCCCACGCATTATGGTGCTCGCTGCGATCTGCGGCAATTTGGATCAACCCATCCCGTGCCGCCGGACGGTTGCGGCAGCCGTGCCGGCCAGCCAGGATGCCAACGGCCACAGCATCCCGGGAGTCTCAGGACGCGGGCTGCAAAGCCTGCTCGACGGTGTTGTACAGGGCGAGAATGCCGTCCAGTCCGGTGAGCTGGATCGGGCGGACCACCGGACGGGTGTTATCGACCACGATGCGCAGCGGCTCGTGGCGTCGCCGGGCAGCCCGGGTGGCCTCGACAAGGGCCTGTAGACCCGGCGAGCCCAGAAACGTCACGTTGGTCAGGTCAACGACCAAGATCTCACCGTCGCGGAGCTGGTCGAAGCCGGCGGTGACTGCGGCGCGCAACCGTTGCACGGTGAGTACATCGATTTCCCCGGCCACCGTCACCACCAGCGCTTGCGCTTGGGCGCGCATCACGCGGGCGGTGTCGACTCGCATCACCTGCTCGGCCGCCGGACCCCGAGCGCCCACGTCAGTACCGGGCTCGCCCTCACCAGACTTATGCACCCTCGCACCCTAACTGGCCTCGGCAGCATGCCGGGCGGTGGCAGGAGCGGTGGCAGACGCTACGCATGATGTGGACTAACGATAGAACTCGGAATGTGAACCTGAACATGCGTGGCGGTTAGTAACAGTCCGTATGCACAGTGTAACCATTGCTGCGGGGTGCTGAATGCGCACGGTACGTGCCGTCGCCCGTCGCCCGCATCCTGGGCCCGGTGGCCGTTGGCCGCAGAGCCGAGCAGTACCGACCTGGCCCTGCGGTGTCGCCCCGCAAAGGACGATGTGCACGATTAGCCAGCCAGATGCGGGGAACTCCCCTCCCATGGCTCGGCCTGGCTGCTGTGGGCGATCCCATGGCCCAACGGAGCGGCAGTTAGCTGTGCCGCAGCTGGACATGACTGTGGCTGCGACCGCGCAGAACGCCACCGCTTTGCGCCGGACGTTCCGTCGCTGGGTTGACAATCTGATGGCAGAGGACGCGGCTGAGGACCTTGCCCTTGCGGTGTATGAAGCTCTCGCTAACGCTGCCGAGCATGCCTTCACGGCGCACACGGCACCAGGGTTTGTTCGGTTGCAGGCGAGTGTCGCCGACGGCCAGATCACCGTCACCGTCACCGACAACGGTAGCTGGCGGTGCCCCACTGATTCCGCCGGTTACCGCGGTCGTGGACTCCCGCTCATGCATCAGCTCACGACCGAGACGCAGGTAGTGCGGGGCCCGTACGGGACGACTGTGCGCCTCCGACGTCAGCTCCGCGCCCAGCACTACAACGACTCGGCGTAGCGTGGGACATCGACCATCTGCGCGATCACCTGCTGACCCGGACGACGAGTCATCACGCCGAGAGGCGCCAAGCCGTGCCTGCCCAACCAGCTTGGCGCCCACAGTGGCCGTCACCGACATGGCCCGCCCGCATGGGGATGGCACCTGGCTGACCGAGGAGAACTGGGTGGTCGAGGTGAGCGGCGGGCGTGTGGCGGGCCTGCCGAGTCAGCGGGATAGGCCGGTGAAGCGGAAGGACCAGGGCGAGATCGACGCGACCCTTCCGGGATAGCTCCAGTGGTGTTCCTTCTAGGATGAGTGTTGCGGTGACTACGCATTCTCCTCCTCGCAGTGCCACCAGCCCACCCTGTCGCAGCACTGCTGTGACTCCGTTGAGGTCAAATACCACTTTTACCTCGAAAACGAAGGTGTGGACCTTGACGCCATCGATGAGCAGCTCGATGGATGGGTGATGTGTCGAGACGACGCGGTGCGTTGCCAGGACCACGACCTCCTCGCTGCCTGGAGCAGCAAGTGTGCGCTCTGCCGCTTTGGTCAGGTCGGTGTACTTGCACCAACCGGAGATCAGGACGTTCCCGAGGTCGAGGTTCAGAAGCCCGTCGGCGACGGTGGCGATTTCGTGGTTGACAGCCTGCAGGGCCGAACCGGACAGGCTGTGGAGGCCGTAGACCGCGGATTGGGTCATACCTTGTTCGCTGAGCGAGTGGGTCAGGGCTTCCACGGTGTCGGCACCGGTGGCGTCGCCGAGAAGGAACGCCCGCACCGACAACGGCCCGGGGTGTTCGGTTGAACTACTCACTGGTGTACCTCCTCAAGAACCTGCCTGCCGCTATCAGCGTGTGGCTCGAGGCGTACGACCCATGTTGGTGGCGAATGGTCCGTTCGGGACTCCATGACCTCAACATCAACGCCGGGAGCGGCTCCAGCAATAGCTTGGACATGCGTGTGTACCCATTTCTGCTTTTGTCGACCACGAACGGCACTCCAGGCCAAGAGGCCCAAGAGGGCTAATAGCCCGAGGCCCAGCAGGATTAGCGCAACGATCATTGCCCACAACCACGGAATCAGCTTAGAGAAGCTCATCGGGGTCCCGGGAGGCTTCACCATGGGGGTCACAGGAGACTCCACCACGGGAGGTGCAGGAGGCTTCGCCACGGGAGGTGCGGGAGGCTCCACCAGCGGGACCACGGGAGGTACCACTATCGGGGCTACCGGAGGCTTCATCACCCGGGGCACAGAAGGCTCCGGGTGAGTTCCCCGCGGGTGAGGTTGTCTGGGGGAGGGACCACAGTAGTGGTTCCACGGGCCACAACGTCCGCCGTCGCCACCGGAAGAGTCGACACAGTGGGGATGCCCGGGGCCACAGCGTCTGCCGCTCCCACGGGAGCCGCCACGGGAGGAATCGCTCTCGGAGGAGCCTCTGCTGGTGGGCGTGTGGTGCATGCAGGAGGCGCCGTGGGGGCCACAGCGGTCCCCGGGAGGATTCACGGTGGCCATGGTCGCCTCGGAGACGGTCACGAGAACGGGTGGCGTGGTTCTGCGGTCGATACCGACGGCAGAGCCAGGCGGTACTTTTCTTTCCGTGCCCTCATCTGTGACTGAGTCGGCGCGTGTCATACCCACGGTGAGTGTAAGCAGCGCGCACGTGCTTATCACCGCTATGATGAGCACCCAGCGGACGAGCCAGCGTATGGAAGACATCGAGCCTCCCCTCGGACACCCTGCAGGGTGCGTCACCAACCGTGCACTACAAATGGGGAGATATCGTCATCTCCACAGACTGTCTTCCACGTACCCCCGGTCATGCAGTCCCGCTCAATGAGACGATGTAGCCCGAGAGGTGGCTACATCTGTGGGATGATTATGATCGTTACCGCCAGGCCAGCTGACCGCGGGAACCTGCAGGGGCTAGCCGGGACACTGCGTGACCGCAGGACCCTCCAATGGGCCGCCCATGCGCACACCTGTTCCGCCGATGCCGCAGTAGCCGCTGGGATTCTTGGCATCGCTTAAATACTGCTGGTGGTAGTCCTCGGCGTAGCAGAAGTCGCGCAGGGCAGCGATGTCGGTGGTGATCTGACCCCGTCCGGCGGCGCTGAGCGCGCGCTGGTAGGTATTCCGGCTCGCCTGCGCCTCGGCGAGCTGGTCGGCGTCGGTGGTGTAGATCGCGGAACGGTACTGGGTGCCCACGTCATTGCCCTGCCGCATGCCTTGTGTTGGGTCGTGGCCTTCCCAGAACACCCGCAGCAGCTCGGGGTAGGAGATCTGCGCCGGGTCGTAGACCACCAGTACCACCTCGGCGTGCCCGGTCCGCCCCGAGCACACTTCCTCATAGCTGGGGTTAGGAGTATGGCCACCCGCGTAGCCCACCGCGGTGGAGTACACCCCGGGGAGGCGCCAGAACATCCGCTCGGCTCCCCAGAAGCAGCCCATCCCGAACACCGCGGTGCGCAGGCCATCGGGGAAGGGGGGCATGATGCGATGGCCATTCACGGCGTGCCGCTGCGCCACCGGCATCGGGGTGGACCGCCCGGGTAGCGCCTCCTCGGCGCTCACCATGCGGCTCTTATCGCGTCCGAATAACGCCATGCCGCCAGGCTACGCCGAGCCAACCGGCACGGCGGGGTGTTCGGGGCGCTCACGCAGCTGGGCAAGGCGATGTCGGGGACTGCCGCTGGAGGTACCGGGGCCTGGGGGAGTGGCACTCGGGGCGTCGGGAGGGGGGGAAGCGGGACACGGCTTGCGGCGCGGAAGGTAACGACGCAACGACAACGTCGGCACTTCGACGTAGCGCCAGGACAGCCAGCCGCACAGGTAGGTCAGCGGCAGCGCGGTCACCGTGAGCAACCACTGGGTGCTGGCGCCGGCCATGATCAGCAGTTGCTGGACCGGGAACGCCCACACGTACAAGCCGTAGCTGCCGAATACCCAGGAATCGTAGCCCTCCAGGCGCGCCGGCCAATGAAACGCGAGCACGAGTGCGCCATAGCCGGCCATGAACGGGAGAGTGAAGGCCCCGGCTGGGGTGGTGTGCAGGACGATCTGCAGTCCGACCAGCGAGTACGCCACGAACGGGGACAGCGGAATCTTGTCCCGATACGTGTGCAGCACTACGCCGATGCTGAAGGCGACCAGGAACGCCGCCATCGACCCGATCGCCATCTGCAAAAACGAGCCACCATGCCCCGGGTTGCCGATGCTCGCCTCGCATCGGCGATCCAGCCCGACCAGGGCTAACATGAGTACGATCGTCATCCACGGCGCCCGGCGGAACAGCCCGGCGGCGCCCAATCCCAGCACCATCAGGTAGCCGGTGAGCTCCATCGGCAGCGTCCAGATCGCGCCGTTCACCGACCAGGGCCACGGATTGTGGTCGAACACCCCGGGCAGCCGATGCTGCAACGTGTACAAACCCGCGTTGTGGACGATGTATCCCCAGGTCCCCCGGGTGGAAAAGTACTGAGCGGGGGTCAACGTGGAGACCAGTGGTCCGATCACCAGGGCGCTGACGAGCACCACCAGCAGCAGGGGCGGCCACAATCTCAGCACCCGCTTCACGCTGAAACGCCACCACGAGGGATCCTGGCTCCAGCTGTCGCTGATCTGGTACCCACTCATCGCGAAGAATCCCATCAAGGCGACATAGCCGGGGGAGAAGTTCCACGACGTGGGAAAGACCGTCAGGCGTGACGCGTCGGTCAGCGGCGCGGAGTGATCGACCACCACGATCAGCGCGCCGATCATCCTGAGCCACGCGAAACCGGTGTTCGAATGCGCCTTCGGGGGCAGCGGCACGCCGGGGAGACTAACACCGGCCACCGGGGGCGGGAGGTCGGCTGTGAACGCAGAGTGGCTGTTGTGCACAATGTGCCACCGGCCTACCGGCCCGATGAGCCCCAGGGGGTAGAGAGTGAAGCCGAACGAGTCGCCTGCAGCGCGTGCACCCGAGGCGGCCAGCCCGTTCCCGCCCCCGTTTCGCTGGGAGAGCTCCCCACCTGAGGCGCCGACACAGATCATGAGCACCGTCAGGTGGGACAGCGCCATTGGGGGGGGCACTGCCGTCGGGGGGGACACTGCCCAGAGCGACTCTGTGGGGGCCACGCCGGGGGTGCGCACCAGCGACGTCGGCGACTCCGAGCGCACCCAGGTGTTGCGGCCCCTTCCGCCTTACCCGCAGCGCCCGGAGGAGGTCCGGGACCTGTTCCAGCGGTGTGAGGCCGCTCCCACGGGGCATATCACTGGGCATATCACTGAGCCCGGGGACAGGTCAGCGTCGCCCTGGCCCGACGAGGCGTTCCAGGCACCTGCGGCGCGGTCCCGCTCCCCGCAGATCACCGGGATCACCGTGCTGGCGGTGGTCGTGCTGGGGTTGGTGGCAGCCACGGTGGCCTATCTCCTCATCCCGGGTCCGGGCCGGTCCGATGATGACCAGATCACCGTGTTCCAACCGACCACCGCGCTGCGTGACGTGCCGCCCCCGCACGGGCCCCCGGTGAACACCGCCGACGCCCTGATCACCCCGGAGGGCACCGACCGCGGCAGCAGGTCGTTCGAGGGCCTGCTCGAGCTGGCGAGCGCTGCCCAGCTGCCGGAGTCCATCCTGAACGCCCTGCACGCCAACGAGATGTCCGATGCGGTGCTCAAGGCCACCACCCTGGCCGCCGGCGGCAAAGAGGTCAAGATCGGGATGTACGCCTTCACCTTGCCTGATGCGCAGAAGGCGATCGCGGTGGCGCAGGATATCGTCGCTGCGGAAGTCCGCAGCGACGGTGGAATCAAGATTACTAACGCTCAGGCGCTGCGGGGCGTGACGGTGATGCGCAGCGTCCCAGGTTCGGTGGAGCCGGTGTACCGGGCGGTGTATGTGCTCTACAACCGAGTGATCTTCTTCGAAGTGCTCGGGAAGAACCGCGATGACGCCGATGCCGTGCTGAACACCTTCACCTCCCTGGTCGACAAGCAAGTGATAACCCACGCGCCCCCCACGATCCGCGGCAACTAAATAAGTGGCCGCCAGCACTACTGCTTCTTGAGGGCGGCGGTGTCCAGCACATCCCGCAGAGCGGCACGGGCCGCGGCAGGCCCGAACCGTTGCGTGATCACGCTGGCTCCGGCCGCGGACAACGTGCGCCACAGCGTGTCGTCCTCGAGTAACGCCAGCACCCGCTCGGCGAAGCCGGCGGCGTCCGCGGCCACCAGCACGTGCTGGCCGTCCACCAGTCCCATCCCCTCCACGGCCACCGGCGTGCCCACCGTGGGCAGGCCGGCAACCATGCTCTCGCCCACCTTCCCCTTCACGCCGGCCCCGAACCGCAGCGGCGCCACCGACAGCCGGCACCGCTGGTGCCAGGGCACCAGATCAGCCACCCACCCGTGCACCTGGACGGTCTCGCTGGCCAGCTCCTGTACGTCGGGCGAGGGGTTGCTGCCCACCACGTGCAGCACCGTGCCTGGATGGTGATGGTGCACCAGCGGCAACACCTCGCGAGCCATCCACCGAGCCGCGTCCCGGTTGGGGAGGTGATCGAAGCTGCCGACGAACAGCAGTCCGGCCCGCCCCTGTGGTCCCGGCACCTCACTGGCCGGGTAGTGCACGTTGGACAGCACCCGCACGTCCGCCTCGGGCACCAGAGCGCGCAGCAGCCTCTGCTCGTGCTCGGAGACCACCAAGGTCAGATCGGTGGCGCGCACCAGGCCCAGCTCCAGCTCCCGTGAGGCGGCCGCCTTGCCCGCCAGGGCGCTCGCGGTGCGCTCGTCGCCGGTTGCGCCGGCCAGCTCGGCTTGCCGGTGCAGGCGCAGGAAGTGCAGGTCCACCGTGTCATAGCCGACCAGGCACTGCGGTGCGGCCAGCCGCAACTGCTCCAGCAGCGTCCAAGCCACCTGCGGGCGGGAGAGCAGTGCCAGGTGCAGCGCCGCACCCGCCTCGCGCAGAAAGGTCTCCTGCCCGGCTGTCTCGGGGATCACCGTGATCCCGTGGTGCTGCAGCTGCCCGGTGTAGGGCTGTAAGACCGCGCCATTGCCCGGGAAGAACACCACCCGCTGGCCCAGCTCGACCAGCTCCAGCAGCAGCCGGTGCATCCGCATCGATCCGGAGTCACGGTCGGGGGTGGGCACCTGATGGTCGGCGACAAGCACCAGCCCGCCCTGGTGCCCGGCCGGTCCGCGTTGGCGGGCCAGCCACACGTTGCATGCGCTGGCGGCCGGCAGGTGCTCGGCCAGGGCCGGCGCCCACTTGGCGACGAACTGCGCGCGGTTGGTCTCCTGGTAGCGCTTGACGCTCATGGTGAGGTCGGTGCCATGCGAGACGCCCTCATGGTGCACCACCACCGCGCGCGGTTCGACGATGGTCCGGTACCCGCTGGCCCGGATAGCGAAGGCCAGGTCGGTGTCTTCGTAGTAGGCGGGCGCGTAGCGCTGGTCGAACCCGCCCAGGTGCTCGAAGACCTCCCGGCGCACCAGAACCGCCGCTGCGGAGCAGTAGTCGACGTCGCGGCGCACCTGGAACTCGGGTGCCTGCGCGTCGCGGTCGCGCCCGTAGTTCCAGCCCGACCCATCGCCCCAGATGATCCCGCCGCTTTCCTGCAACCGCCCGTCGGGATACACCAGCATCGCGCCGACCAGGCCGATCTTCTCGTCCGAGTCGGCCGCCTCGACCAGCGCATCCAGGGCGCCGGGCCGCACCTCCGTGTCGTTGTTGAGAAACATCAGGTAGGCCCCACCGGCGTGGCTGGCGCCGAGGTTGCACGCCCGCAGGAACCCGACGTTGTGTTCGGTGGCCACCAGCCGCACGCCTGGGCTGGCCGCGACCAGCTCAGCGGTGTTGTCCGGGGAGGCGTCGTCGACGACCAGCACCTCGAACGGGACCGTGGGGCCATGCTGGGCGATGCTGGCCAGGCACGCCCGGGTGTAGGACCACTTGCCGTGCACCGGCACGACGATGCTGAGCAGCGGGGATGTGCTGGTGCGCATCCTCACTGGGCCGGGGAGCCCGGCGTCGTCCTGGTCTGGGGGCGGAGCCGGCAGCCCGCGTCCCAGGGCACGTTCGTAGAGGTCACGGCGCAGCGTTCCGCGCGGCGCCGCACGCTCCACGATGCCCCGGTAGCGGGAGATCAGCCGCACCGCGGTGGCCGACTGCTCCGCCCGCATCGCCAACACCTGGGCGTGTAGCTGCGTTGCCCGGTCCTCGGCCTCTGTGGCGATCTCCTGGTGCCAGGCGGCCCGCGCCTGGGCCCGCTGGGTCTGGCGCTGCGCGGCGAGCAGCTCGCTGCGCAGCCGCTGCGCCTCGCCCTGCAGGCGTTCCAGCCGTTGCGTGGTGGTGGCGTGCGCGGCAGCTTCCTGCTGGGCCGCCCCGGCCAGCTCGGTGCTGCGTTGCCGTTCGGCGGCCAGCGCGCGCTGCGCGTCGCGCACCAGGGTCAGGTCGGGATCGACCAGCATGCTGAGCCCGGGCAGCTCTGGCAGTGGTGCATCCGAGGCGACCCCGAGCAGGTAGGTGTGCGGCGCTCCCGGCGTCAGGCCCCACCCGCCCTCCGCGGTCCTTCGCAGCGACTGCGCGATCCCCGAGCCGGGCGTCGTGCTGCCGGTGATCAGCGATCCCACGGCAACGTTCTGGCGCAGGATGGCGACCTGACCGAACGCGCTACCCAGCAACGCCTGGAACTGCGCCTGGGTGAGCTCCCGGACGTGGAAGGGGTTGTCGTTGCCGTGCTCGTGGCGGTACACGGTCACGTCGGGTGTGCTGGTCAGGAACAGCCCGCCGCTGGCCAGCAGCCGGGTCACCACCGCCATCAGGGTGTCGTGGTCCTCGACGTGCTCCAGCGCCTCGAAACAGGTGATGACGTCGAACGGTTCCGCCCCGGCCAGCAGCTGCGGATCGGTCATCGACCCGACCATGAAGTGCACATTGTCCCCGCCATAGTGAACGGTGGCGTGCTCCACGGTCGGTGGGTCGATGTCCACGCCCACCACCTCGCGGGCTTGGCCGGCCAGCAGCGCGGGCCCGAAGCCCTCCCCGCAGGCCAGGTCCAGCACCCGCGCGCCGGTGGTGAAGGGGGCGGCCAGCGCGTACCGGTGGTAGTGCTCGTAGATCACCTGCAGGTCCTCGGTCCACGGCACGCACCGTTCGCCGGTCCACTCGATGCGACGGTCCTGCATGGGCGTCCTTCCCACGTCCGGCTCCTCAGCCGGTGCAGGATAGGGGACCGCGTCGCGGCCGGTTAGCCCTGCGTGGCCTGCTGGGCGCGGGCGTAGATCAGTTGCAGGAAGTCCGCGCCGGCCAGTGCGGTGAACGTGGCCGCCACAATCCGGGTGAACCGGGGCGCGAACAGCAGCCCGAGGGTGAAGCCGGTAGCCACCCACATGTCGAGGCAGAAGGGGCAGCTGAGCAGCTCGCCGACGGCGTGCCGCAGCGGGCCTTCCTCCCGCACCTCTTCGGTTACCTCAGCAGGGCCCCCAGCGCCGCGATACTCGGTGAACGGGGCACGCAGCGGGCTCGTGACCGCGTCCTTGCTGATGATGCGGGACAGTTTGTGGGTACCTGCGGTGATCAGGGCTAAATCGTACGGGGCGACCCGGTGGGGCAGTCCCCGTCTCGTCAGCGCAGCGACCAGACCGGCCAGGCCCACCACGGCGGCGAATACGGTCATGATGAGCATATAGCCGCCCAGGGGCCGCTCCGCGCCGTGCCGGTACTCCTGGGCCTGCGCATGAACCGCGCTGCCGACTTCGGTCTGCTGGGTCACGCCCGTGCACTCTACCTGCTTCCGGACGCGATGAACCCCCTCGGCTGGATCAGCACCAACCGGCACTTTACTGTGTCGGCTCCCAGCTCAGCACCTCGTTGAGCACCCGCAGCGCGCTGCCGTCCACCTGACGCTCCACCCGCTCACTGTCCGGAATAATCAGCGGTGAGGTGCGCTGACGCCGCGCGAAACAGCCGTGGCTGAATCCCCCGATATGGATGACGTCTATCCAGCCGCTGCCCGCCCGGTTTCCTACCAACGGCGCGTCGTCACCCGGGGCGGTCCGCCGGAAGTCAAAGCCACGTAACTTGAGCTCGTCGAGAAGCCGCTTTGCGGTCACCAGATCCGGGCTATCCGTCCCCACCAAGCACCACCCCGTTCTTCCCCTTGGCCCGCCGGGACACACAGGAACTGAGCGCCCGAAGTTCGCGGGATCAGCGGCATTCAGGTCCTTGCCCGGTGGGCTCACCGACCTGGTCGTGGGATTCTCAGCGGGAGCTGGGGCCAGCCGGATAGGAGGCCCAGGTTGACGCGGGCTTGGTGCCAGACGATGCAGGGGAAGTGGGTGGGGTAGCACCCGATCCGGCGGCGGCACCCCAAGCAGCGGCCGCGGAAGAAAAAGAGGGTGGGCTGGTGCTCAAGCAGCAGCTGGCGCAGGGCGGTGGTGTCGCGCCCGGCGCGGTCTTCTTCGTCCAGGGTGTCCCAGACCTCGCGGACTATCTGCCGGGCGCGGGGGTGGTCGGCGAGCCAGTCCATGGTGTGGGGCCAGAGCCCCCGGGCGCTCTTGCCTGGTGGCTGGGGTGCTGGGGTGGGCATCAGGGCCTGCCTGGTGTGCTCAGGACGCGCAGGAGATGGGGTGGCAAGTTGGCGGATTGCCCGTCACGGTCGAAGATCACATAGAGCAGGCCGGCGCCTCGGCCGATCACCTGGCCTTGCTGATGCAGCCGGGCAGGTAAGGCTCCGTGGGCCGGGTCGACGGCGATCTGTTCGACCCGGGCGCGCAGGGCGATGGGGGTGCCGTGGGCATCACGCCACGGGTCGTCGACGGGTCGTGGTGGTCGTGGTGGCATGGTGGGCCTCACTTCGGGGTGGTTGGGGGCCGCCTGGGTGCCGGGAGTGCAGCGTCGGGGGCCACTAGCTGCACCGGCGCCCGGTCGGGGATTGGGCTGCTGGCGTGAGGGCGGCAGGTCGGGCACAGCATTTCCGGTAAGCCTGGGGTGGGGGCGAGGACTGCCAGGACCAGGAGGTACCCGCCAGGTGGTAGGGCAAGGCCGGTGGCGGTGTCGGCGGGTGCCAGCGGGTGCAGATGCCCGTGGGGGCAGTGCGCCCACCGCCGCCGTCCGGGGCCCGACCCCGGGGTCTGAGGGGTGGGATCCGGACGGCCGTGAGGGGCGGGGAACGGTGTGGGGCAGCTCACCCGGCGGCCAGCCGGAGTCGGGGAGGCCGGCGCGAGGCAAAATGGGGACAGACGGTGCTGGGCGCTCAGTGCCTCGTACTGGGCGTTTTTCGACGATCACTGAGATATGTACGGCATAGGGGTACGCTCCTACCGAGACGGGTGCGGTGAGTGGCTGCCAGTGATTGCTTCCGTGTCGGTGACGAAGTGCGTGCACTGGGTGCGGGCGTCGGTTATCGCGAAGACAGGCACCGTCTCGGTGGTGGTGCCCTCACCGGTTGCTGAATGCCGCCAGTTGCGGTGCCGAGGCACCGATTTCGGCACGATGTGCCCCTCTCGCCGTGGTGTTTCTGTTCGTGCTGTCTGGGGTCAGGAAACCGCAGATCGGCCAGCCAGCACACCCCACCGACCCGTGATCTTCACGGGGTCCGGTATCCCTGTTCATTGGGGACGAGCTGCGGCATGCTGGAGGCGGTACGGTCGGTGCCCATTCGAAGAGGGTCGGAGGAGATGCCCATGACTTCCACGCTGCGGAGCCTGCGATACGAACAACGGCAACTATCGGCCGAGTTGCGGGCCGTACACAAGACCTGGGTGGAGATCGCTGGCGTTTTTTGCGAGCGCTACCACCTCAACATGCGCGCCGCGCTGCGGATGGCGCACGACTGGAGCCAACGGGACGTGGCCAACCTGTGGAACGAGCGCTGGCCGGATGAGCCAAAGACGTTCAAGAACTTCTCCTATTGGGAGAACTGGCCCAGTAAGACGGGTCACGCGCCGTCCCTGGAGGTGCTCAGTCGGCTGGCCGAACTCTACGAATGCAACGTAGCGGACCTGCTCAGCGATTGCGCCGACTTTCGCCATCGAGATAAGGTATACAGCGCTCGCCGGGAACTCGACAAGGTGAGAGAGATCGTCGCCGAAGTGATCAGCAACGGCAGAGACCACGGTGCCGAGCCGGACTTGATGGCCCTGGTCGAACGACTTGACGAGATGGACGTGCACGAGTTCGGACGATTGAGCGCGAACTTGGCGCAGCAGATCGACACCCATATCGACCGACCCGCGTTGTTTCGCAAGCTTGCCGCTGGGCTGTCGCTGGGCGCAGCGGCACTTGCTCTCTCGACTCTTGAAGCTACTGCGGAGCGACCCGCTCCGCCATCCACAGGAGACGAACGTCTGACCGGTGTCTGGCACAGTCGGTATGTCTATCACACATCGAGCCGCCAGGGCGAGTTCGTCGGTGAGCATTATGTTGTGCTCACGCACCAGGAGAATCACTTGTCTGGCCAGAGCTTGCCGAACTCATTGAACTCCCTGCTGTCCCTCGACTTCTCGGTCAGTGATTCGATAGTGACGGGCACCTGGATCGAGAGAACCTCGCCGACCGGATACTACAAGGGTGCGGTGTATCGTGGCGCCATCCAGCTGTTGATCGATCCTACCGGGAGCAGGATGACCGGGCGGTGGCTGGGGTTCGATAAGGAGTCAAATATCAACACCGACGACTGGGAGCTGACTCGAGTGTCGGGCTCCACCTCAAAGAGCGTACTGCGCGAATTCCACTTCAAGGTGTGACGCCCGCCGGGGTTGGCACTACAGCCGTCGCGGATGCGGTGCTGCTTTGCGGCTGATGACACCGTTCTGACCGACAGAGTCCTGTAAGTTCAGCGTGACCGAGGGTTCTTGGTCGGTGGGTGAGACAGTGGGGTCAGCCGTTGGCCGTTGCGTGCGGGCAGAGCGGACGCTGCTGGTAGCCGCCAGGGACCTCGGCGCCGATCGCGGCCCAGAACGGCCGCGAGTCGCGGAAGTGGCCACCGAGGTGGAAGTTTTGTGCACTCATCGCGATCGGACTAGGGTGGCGCGCTGTGATACAGCACCAGCAGCTCGACGCCGAGGGCCTGCCGCCGCTGGTGCCGCCCGGGGCCAGCGATGAGGAGCGTGGCCGGGCGATTGAGGCCCGGATGGTGGCCCGTTATGGTGCTCCCTCGATCGAGGACTACCGCCGTGCGTACGCTGCTTTCGGCGCTCCGTGGCCTGGTGATGAGGAGATCCGCCGTCGGCACCTCGTCGCACCCGACACCGCGGCGTGATCGGCGGCAAGGTCCTCGACGCCTCCGCGTTGGCCGCGCTGGTGCGCGGTCGGGTATCTGCGGCGGCGTGGTTCTCCACTGCGCGAATCTTTGTCTCTGCCGTTGTATCTGCCCACGCTCGCGCTGGCTGAGGTGCGCGCGGTCCGGCCGGACGCTGGTGCGCAGCTCGCTGAAGTGGTGGGTCATCCCTCTGTGGTGCTCGGTGAGCTCGACGCGGTGGGCGCGGGCGAGGTCGACCAGTTGCTGATGCAGGCCGATGTCTTTGACGGGTGTGCCGGTCACGTCGTCCACGTTGCCCGGACGCGGCTGGCCTGTGCTGACGGTCGATCCGGGTCGGCTGCGTCGCGTCGATGGGGCACTGGAGCTTGAGTTGCTCTGAGTGCGACATCTCATGAGCTTCGGTGAGAGGCTTTACCTCATCGTGGTGAATGCGTGGCGGCCAGGTGCCGGTTGAGGTTTTCGGTAACCACCGGCTCGAGGTCGTGCAGGAGCCGTGTGGTGTCCGAGGCTGTTCTGACTGTTCTCGCTAGGGTTGACGGCGCCAAACCCTAGCCGTCGAGCGAGGATCACGATTGCCATGAAGAAGCTCATCAACGATCCCGCTGGCGTCGTTGCCGAGGCGCTGCGCGGGATGGCCGCGGCCCATCCCGGGCTGCGGGTCGACCAGCAGAACAAGGTTATCTATCGGGCGGATGCCCCGGTGGCGGGGAAGGTCGCGCTGGTCTCCGGGGGTGGTTCGGGTCATGAGCCGCTGCACGGTGGATTCGTGGGTCTGGGCATGCTGGACGCGGCCTGCGCCGGAGAGGTGTTCACCTCGCCGGTACCTGACCAGATTCTCCAGGCGACGAAGGCCATCGATGCGGGGGCCGGGGTGCTGCACATCGTCAAGAACTACTCCGGCGATGTCATGAATTTCGAGATGGCCGCAGAGTTTGCGGCCGAATCAGCGCTCGAGGTTCGGTCAGTCGTCATTGATGACGACGTGGTAGGGCGGCGGGGGGTCGGTCTCACGGTGCTGGTGGAGAAGATCGCCGGTGCCGCGGCCGAGCAGGGGCGTAGCCTGAGCGAGGTCGCTGACGTGGCCCGGAAGGTCAACGCCGGGGGTCGGAGCATGGGCGTCGCTTTGACGTCGTGCACGGTGCCGGCCGTCGGCCGGCCGACCTTCGAACTGCCGGAAACCGACATGGAAATAGGTATCGGTATTCATGGCGAGCCGGGCCGGCAACGGCTCCCGCTGGCACCCGCCAAGCAAGTGGCCGAGTACCTGCTCGACCCGATCCTCGCCGACCTCGACTTCACCGGTGGCGATGGCGTGATCGCCTTCGTCAATGGGATGGGCGGTACTCCGCTGATCGAGCTCTACCTGATGTACCACGAGGTGGCGACTATCCTGGGTAAATCAGGAGTGCGGATCGCGCGTTCGTTGGTCGGGTCCTACATCACCAGCTTGGAGATGGCCGGGTGCTCGGTTACCGTGCTCCGGGCGGACGACGATCTGCTGAAGCTGTGGGACGCGCCGGTGCACACTGCGGCCCTGAGATGGGGCCGCTGAGGATGGGGGCTCTGATATGGGCGGGACGGTAAATGTGGAGTCGCTAGCCCGGTGGATCCGGACCTTCGCCCGTGACATCGCGGCGAACCAGGACCTGCTCACCCGCCTCGACTCCGCTATTGGCGACGCTGACCACGGCGTCAACATGAACCGCGGGTTTGAGGCGGTAGTCGCGGCGCTGGACAAGCATCGACCCTCGAACATCGCGGTGCTGCTCAGGGACGTTGTCGCGACGACTCTCTTGAACACGGTGGGCGGAGCAGCGGGCGTGTTGTACGCCACCTTTTTTCTGCGGATCGCGGTCGCGGCGGGACAGGAGCGCTCCCTGGACGACCTGGCGTTCGCCAAGGCGTTGCGAGCTGGGCTGGAAGAGGTAGCCCAACGCGGCAAGGTGGCAGCGGGGGACAAAACGATGTTCGACGCGCTGGCCCCCGCCGTTGAGGCGCTGGAGGGTGCGCTGGCCGGCGGCGCCGGGCTCAGCGCGGCCCTGCGCCGGGCGACCGTCGCCGCCGACGCCGGGCGGGACGCGACCGCGCCGATGCTCGCCCGCAAGGGCCGCGCGAGCTATCTCGGCCAGCGCAGCATCGGCCACCAGGATCCCGGGGCGGCGTCGGCTGCACTGCTCATCGCGGCGGCAGCCACAGCATTAGGCGAGGCATCGGGATGAGCGCGGTGGTCGGCATCGTCGTCGTCTGCCACAGCCGCGCCCTCGCGCGGGCGGCGGTCGCGCTGGCCCAGGAGATGGTGCGCCACCAACCGGTGCAGATCGTCACCGCCGCCGGTCTCGACGACACCACGTTCGGTACCGATGCCGGTCAGATAGTCCGTGCCATCACCGCCGCCGACACCGGGGCGGGTGTTGTTGTCTTGATGGATCTCGGCAGCGCCGTGCTCTCCGCCGAGCTCGCGCTCGACCTGCTCGACGACGCCCGCAGCCGGGTGGTGCTGTGCCCCGCCCCGCTCGTCGAGGGCCTCATCGTCGCGGCAGTGACCGCGGCGGGTGGCGCCACCCGGGACGAAGTGGCAGCCGAAGCGGCGCAAGCGCTAGCCGGCAAGGCCGAGCTGCTGGCCTGCACTACCGTGGCTGATCACCCGTCGGAGGGGCAGGAACCGACCGTCGGCGAGCGTGCCGGTGTCTTCACCGTGGTGAATCCGCACGGGCTGCACACCCGTCCCGCCGCCCGGCTCGTCTATGAGGTGCGAACCCTCGACGCCCGGGTCCAGTTGCGTAACCGCACCACAGGCTCGGCATGGGTGCCCGCATCGAGCCTGGCGAAGGTCATCACGCTCGGTGCGCTGCACGGACAGGACATCGAGGTTCGGGTCTGCGCAGCTCGGGCGCGAGAGATCCTGGAGCGTCTGCTCGCCCTGGCCGCTGGCGGCTTCGAGGAGACACCTGGTGGTGATGATGTGATCTCCGGACCAGAGCGCCGTGATCCAGACCCCGGCGAATCCATCGACGGCGAACCCAGCCGGCGGTCAGCACTGCCCGCGTCTCCCGGAATCGGGGTCGGCCCGGCGCAGCGCGGGGAGCCCGCGCTCCTTGACGTTCCGGACGCCCGCACCGGCGACCCGGTGCAGGAGTGGCGCCGCCTGGGGGAAGCCCTCGCCGCGGTCCGCGACGACGTGCAGCGGGTGCGCGCTCGGGTGGCCCGCGAGCTGGGGGAGGCCGCCGCAGCCCTCGTCGACACGCACCTTCTGCTGCTCGACGACCCCGCTCTGCACGAGGAGGTCCGCTCCTTGCTGGACGGCGGGCGGGCCGCCGCCTCCGCCTGGTCTGCCGCGCTCACCCGGCTCGCCGAGGAGATGGCCGCGATCCCCGACCCGTATCTGCGGGCGCGCGCGCCCGAGGTACAGGCGGTCCGCGACCAGGTGCTTCGCCAGCTGCTCGGCGGCAGCGGCAGCACCGCGACGTCGGCGGGCGTCCTCGTCTGCGCCGAGCTCACCCCGGCCGAGGTCGCTGAGCTCGATCCGGCCCGGGTCACGGCCGTGCTGCTGGCCTTCGGCAGCCCTACCGCACACAGCGCGATCATGCTGCGGACGAAGGGCATCCCGGCCGTCGTCGCGGCGGGGCCCGCCGTGCTCGACATCGCCGAGGGCACCCTGGTCGCGGTGGACGGCACCCGTGGCGAGTACGTCATCGACCCGCCCGCCGAGGTGCTGGAGACCTTTCGTGCCCGCGCCGTCGAGCGAGCCCACCGAGCGCGCCACGCCCACGCGCACGCGGCCGCACCCGCCGCCACCCGCGACGGCGTCTCCGTGCTCGTCGGCGCCAACGTCTGCGATGTGCCGGACGCGCAGGCCGCGGCGGACCTCGGCGCCGACCTGGTGGGCCTGGTCCGTACCGAGTTCCTCTTCCTGGCTCGCCCGCAGGCCCCCGATGTCGACGAGCAGGAAGCCACCTACCGTGCTATCGCCGAGCGCCTGGCGGGGCGGCGGATCACCCTGCGCACGCTTGACATCGGTGGGGACAAGTCCCTGAGCTACCTGCCGATGCCCCCGCAGACCAACCCGTCCCTCGGTGTCCGCGGCATCCGGCTCTCGTTAGCCTGCCCGCACCTGCTCGCCGAGCAACTACTCGCGATGGTGCGCCTCGCGCATGACGCCCCGGTGAACGTGATGTTCCCCATGATCAGCACCTTGGACGAGTTCCGGCGCGCCCGAAGCCTGCTCGACGAGGCGATCACGCGGGATGGGCGGCCTCGCCCAGCCGGCCTGCGGGTCGGGATCATGGTGGAGGTGCCGGCGACAGCGCTGCGCGCCGCCACCTTCGCCCCGCACGTGGATTTCTTCAGCATCGGCACCAACGACCTCACCCAGTACGCGCTTGCCGCCGAACGCGACAATGCCGCCGTAGCCGAGCTCGGTGACCCCCTCGATCCCGGTGTGCTGCGCTTGATCGACGCGGTCTGCACCGGTGCCGGCGGGCAGGTGCCCGTCGCAGTGTGCGGGAACATGGCCGCAGACGAGCGGACCGCCGCATTGCTCATCGGTCTCGGGATCCGTGAGCTCAGCGTCCCCCCGGCGGCGATCCCCACCATCAAGCAGGCCGTGCGCGCCCTGAACAGCAGTGCCGCTGCCGACCTCGGCGCGTTGGCCCTCGCCGCCGAGAGCGCCAGCGCGGTCCGCGAACTCCTCGCCCACCGCCTCTACCCTCAGCACCAGCGGCACTGAGAGAAAGCGGAGCTGATCATGGCACTGAAGGCGTCACGGCTCAGCGTTGAACCACTCATGGATTCCACCGACAAGCTTGCAGCGCAGGAACCTCCACCGAGCGCGACTGCTTCTGGACAAACATTACCAACAGCCCGCCCGTTCGGTGTGCGGTTTGCGGTGTCTCCCGTTCGATGCGGGAAACACAGCAAGACGTACTACACGGTCACCGTCGAAGAGACTACGCACATCCACCTGGATGGCAAGGAAGAGATCAGAACCGATTACGTCGAGAGGGAGAGGGAGGATTGAGCGCCGAGAGACAACGGCATGATCATCATCCTGAGCGGCGCCGATGACCTGACCTCCGATCGTGTCGCGTCTGAGCTGGTACGTCGCTCGGTCCGTTTCGCTCGTCTTGATCTATCCGACTTCCCGCAGTGCGTCGTCGCCAGCGCGTACCTGGACGGTTCTGGCCGTTGGGCGGGGCAGATCCGGCATGCGGACGGGTGGACGGTGGCATGGGAGGACATCACCGCCGTCTACTACCGGCGCCCGGGCAACTTTCGCCCCCCGCCCGGCCTGACAAGGGCCGATCGGCGTTTTGTGGTGGCCGAGGCGCGGGGTGGTTTCGGTGGGGTGCTTGCCTCACTTGACACACGGTGGGTGAACCACCCGTTCCAGGTCGCGGATAGCGAGTTCAAACCGGTACAGCTGGCCGTCGCCCAGGACTGTGGACTTGCTGTCCCGGCGACGGTCATCACCAACGACGGCCGCAGCGCGCGCAGTTTCGCCAGCGTCCAGCCGCAGGGAGTGGTGTACAAGGCGCTGGGCGGTGGGTTCTACCGTGACAACGACGACAACCTGACCCTCATCTACACCACTCCGGTCTCCACGGAGTCGTTGGACGACGCCGAGATCGCGGCTACGTCTCACACGTTCCAGTCATTGATCGACAAGGCCTACGATGTGCGCGTCACCGTGGTCGGTCCCCGTGCCTTCGGTGTCGCAATCCATTCCACCAGCGCTGCGGGGCGAATTGACTGGCGCTCGGACTATAACTCGCTGCGTTACATCGAAATCCCGGTCCCCGATGCGGTGGCCGATAGTATCAGCCGCTATCTGTGTCGTCTCGGCCTGCTGTATGGCGCGTTTGATTTCAGTATCGACTACGACGGCCGCTGGTGGTTTCTCGAGTGCAATCCTAATGGGCAATGGGGGTTCATCGAGCAGGCCACTGGGATGCCGATCTCCTGTGCTATCGCGGATCTGCTAACCGGAGAGGCTACGCTATGACTGCCATTCCCGCCGCCGAGTGGCGAGAACACCTCGACACCATGATTACCGGTCTGCGGGACACCGGTGCGCTGACCGACCCGCGCTGGATTGAGGCTTTTCGCGCCGTCCCGCGCCACGTGTTCACCCCGCACCTGCGGGACTCTGAGGGGCGCGACATCGACGTCGCTGAGGCGCGGCAAGCTTGGCTGCGCCGGGTCTATCAGGACGACTCCCTGATCACTGCGGTCACCCATGAACCCGGACTGGGCACCGACGTACCCACCAGCTCCTCGACTCGTCCCGGGTTGATGGCGCGCATGCTCGAACTCCTGCAGCTGCGCGAGGGGATGCGGGTGCTGGAGATCGGCACCGGCACCGGCTACAACGCGGGACTGCTCACCCACCGCCTCGGCGCCTGCCACGTGACCAGCATCGACATCGACCCCACGCTCATCGAGGACGCCCGGTGCAGGCTGCACAGTCTCAATCTCGCGCCGCACCTCCTCGTCGGGGATGGCCTGGCTGGCGTCCCCGACCATGCCCCGTTCGACCGGATCATCGCCACCTGCGCCGTCCCCGGCATCCCGCTGGCGTGGATCACGCAACTCGCTCCCGGCGGGGCCATGCTGGTCAACCTGCGCGGTGAGATCGCCTGCGGAACGCTGTGCCTGCTCAGCAAAGACGCCACCGGTGATGACGAAGTGATCGGTCCATTCCTCGGTATCGCAGGCCACTTCATGTGGGCACGACACGATCCCGCGCGCGCTCTGCCCTACGGCATCCAGTCCACCTCCGAACGCGACCAGACCCGCACCACCACTGACCCCGGGACCGTCGCCACCATCGCCCACGACGTGGCCAACCCCGATTTTCGGTTCCTCGTCCAGCTTCACATCCGCGGAATCCGAACCCTCGCCGCACCACCCGGCCAGCCGGTGCCCACCACGATCCACGCCGCAGCTACTGACGGATCATGGGCAACAGCCCATATCGCCACTGGGAAGGTTGCCCAAGGCGGCACCCGTCGACTCTGGGACAACCTCTGCGCCGCGCACACGCTCTGGTGTGCTCTGGGTCAACCTCCACCCACCCGGTTCGGGGTGGTAGCCACCCCCACGGCGCAGTTCGCCTACCTCGACCACGACCGCAACTGGACCCGCTGGCCCCTCCCCCTGCTGTGAGTCTGTCACTACCAGTAGTGACACAAACACCCACCGTGTGGGTTATCGGGTCCCATCGAACGGTGTCTTCACCGCTGCGTGACTAAGCGGTAGCGTAGCGCAAGGGTCGGGGGGACCTGTCGGGGTTATTGACGAGTTGAGAGGACCCGACCCGTGCTCGTCCGAGGCCGCACTCGCGCGCTGATGGCTGTCGTCGTGGGTTTGCTGCTCAGCGTGGGTGTTGCGTTACCCGCCTCGGCTGCGTCGGCATCCCTTGGGCCGGAATCCCCTGGGCCGACATTCTTGGGGCCGCTTAGCGCTGGGCTGCGGAATCTGCTGCCGCTGCGGGGAGTGATGGCGGTGCTGGACTCCCGGTCGGGCCGGGTCCCGAATTCGGTGACCGGGTGGTACATCGACCCGGCCAGCGGCTCCGTCGTGGTGTCGGCCACCGACGACGCGGCAGCACGGGCCTTCACCGCGGGTCAAGACAAGGTCCGCATCGAACACGTCAATGCCCGCCCGGTGTTGATGTCCGGCCTGCGCGGGGGTGACACGATCACCACCAGCTCGGGCGGTCGCTGCTCGATCGGTTTCAACGTCATCTCGGGCCCTACCCGCTACATCCTTACCGCCGGGCACTGCACCAAGATGGGTGGCACCTGGTCCGGACCGGATGGCAAGACCATCGGCACCGTTGCCGGATATTCGTTCCCCGGTCACGACTTTGGCCTGATCGAGGTCACCTCGCCGTCCTGGGAGCAGACCCACGACATCACCACCGACGGTGGTTCTCTCCCCGTGACCGGCGACGCACCAGTCCCGGTAGGCGACAGAGTATGTTTGTCCGGGTCTACCAGTGGCTACCACTGCGGCGTGGTCGAGGCCATCAACGAGACGGTGAACTACGGGGATGGCAACGTGGTGCACGGTCTCACCAAGACCACTGTTTGTGCCGAGGCCGGCGACTCCGGGGGGCCCTTCATGAGCGGCACTCAGGCGGAGGGCACGCTCTCCGGCGGGTCCGGCGGTTGCCTGCTTGGCGGGCAGTCCTATTTCCAGCCGATCCAGCCGGTGCTGTACGCCTACCGGCTCGCCCTCGTCACGGGCCAGGATCCCCGAGACGAGCGCTAGCGTCAGGAACGCAGCAGCTGCGTGAAGGCGGCAGCGGCCCACTGCGGGTCGGTGGCCTCGGTGATCGCCCGCACCACCACCACACGCTCCGCCCCGGCGGAGCGCACCTCCTCGAGACGTTGGGTGGAGTCGATGCCGCCGATGGCAAACCAGGGACGTCCCGGCCCGGTGTTCGCTCGGGTACTGCGGACCAGATCCAGCCCGGCGGCTGGGCGACCCGGCTTGGTCGGGGTGGGCCAGCACGGACCGGTACAGAAGTAGTCCACCTCGGGCCGTGCGGCGGCGTCGGCAGCCTGCGCGGGATCATGCGTGGAAAGACCAATGACCACCTCGTCGCCAAGTATCCGGCGCGCCCAGCTGACCGGCAGATCGTGCTGGCCCAGGTGCAGCACCTGCGCACCGGCGGCCAGCGCAACGTCGGCCCGGTCGTTGACCGCCAGCAGCGCGCCGTGCCGCCGACACGCGCTGGCCAGCATCTCCAGGGCGGCAAGTTCGGGACCCGCTTCCAGGGTCTTGTCTCTCAGCTGAATGATGTCCACCCCGCCGGCCAGCGCCGCGTCGGCGAACTCGGCCAAATCGCCGCGGTCGCTCCGGGAGTCGGTGCACAGGTACAGCCGCGCGTCGGCCAGCCGGGCCCTGATCTGTTCGCCGTCCATGCACAGACCGTATCGAGGTAGCGTGGTGAGTTGTGGTGTCAGCGGTGTCATCGGGGGCTTCTTCCACTACCACCGTTGCCGTGGTCGGTGCCGGTGTCATCGGGCTGAGCTGCGCCTGGCGTGCCGCCTCCGCGGGATTCGCGGTGAGCGTATACGACCCGGCGCCGGGATCGGGTGCCTCGCACGTCGCGGGGGGGATGCTCGCCCCGGTCACCGAGGCTGTGCCGGTTGAGCCAGAGGTCTTCACGCTGGGGGCGGCCGCACTGCGCCGCTGGCCGGACTTCGCCGCCGAGCTGGCGACCGCGGGTGCTGACCCCAGGTTACGGACCGCAGGCACCCTCGTGGTGGCGCTGGACCCCGGCGACCGCGCCGAACTGGACCGGCTCGCCGAGCAGCTGTCCCGGATGGGCCATGCCGTGGAAGCGCTTTCCGGCCGGCAGGTGCGCCGTATCGAGCCGTCGCTGGGCCCGCAGGTGTGCCGGGCGCTGTCGGTGCCGGGGGAGGCGTCGGTGGATAACCGGGCGCTGCTGGACGCGCTGCTGGCGGCGTGCCGGGGAGCCGGGGTGGAGTTTCACCCCCAACGCTGCCGGCACTTGCCGAACGCGGACGTGGTCGTGGTGGCCGCCGGTGCGCACAGCGCCGCGCTGCACCCCGCGCTGCACCGCGCGATCCGCCCGGTGAAGGGCGAGATCCTGCGGCTGCGGTGCCGGCCGGGCACGCTGGCGCCGCCGTCGCGGACTATCCGGGCGATCGTCGGGGGGCGCCACAGCTACCTGGTACCCCGCGCTGGCGGGCGGCTGGTTCTCGGCGCGACCCAGCGCGAGGTGGGGTTCGATACCGAGGTCACCGCCGGTGCGGTGCGCGAGCTGCTCACCGATGCCGAACGGGCGCTGCCCGCGATCGCGGAGTACACCGTCGAGGAGGCGGCAGCGGGGCTGCGCCCGGGCAGCCCCGACAACCTGCCGGTGATCGGGGAACTAGAGCCCGGTGTGCTCGCCGCGACCGGCCACCACCGCCACGGGATCCTGCTGGCACCGCTGACCGCCGAGGCGGTCCTCGCGCTGTTGCGTGGGGTAGCCGGGCCAGTTGAGGTCGGCCCGGCTACCCCGGCCCGGCTCGCGCGGAGCGCGCCATGACGCTGACCGTGAACGGCCAGCAGTGGGAAATGCCCCCCGGCGCCACGCTGGCCGATGTGCTCTCCCGGCTCGCCGTGCCTTCCCACGGTGTCGCGGTGGCCCTGGACGGTGTCGTGGCGCCACGGGCCTCCTGGCCCGACACGATCTTGCGAGACGGCGCGTCGGTGGAGGTGCTCACCGCGGTGCAGGGAGGGTGACGTAGATGGCGGATGATCCGCTGATCATCGCCGGGCGGCAGTTCGGCTCGCGGCTGATCTTGGGTACGGGGGGTGCGGGCAACCTCGCCGTCCTGGAGCAGGCGTTGCTCGCCGCGCAGACCGAGTTCACCACGGTCGCGATCCGCCGGATGGACCCCGGTGCGGGCACCGGGGTCCTGGACTTGCTGCGGCGGCACGGGATCGAGCCGCTGCCCAACACCGCGGGCTGCCGTAGCGCCGCGGAAGCAGTGCTCACCGCGCGGCTCGGTGCCGAAGCGCTGCAGACGTCCTGGGTCAAGCTGGAAGTCATCGCCGATGACCGGACCCTGCTGCCCGATCCGATCGAGCTGCTCGAGGCCGCCGAGCAGCTCGTCGAGGACGGCCTCACCGTGCTGCCCTACACCAACGACGACCCGGTGCTGGCCCGCCGGCTGGCGGACGCGGGCTGCGCGGTGGTGATGCCGCTGGGCTCCCCGATCGGCAGCGGGCTGGGCATCCGCAATCCGCACAACATCGAGATGATCGTGGCGCAGTCCCCGGTGCCGGTCATCCTCGACGCCGGGATCGGCACCGCCTCGGAGGCAGCGCTGGCGATGGAGCTGGGCTGTGACGCGGTGCTGCTGGCCAGCGCCGTGACCCGGGCCGAGGACCCACCGCGGATGGCCGAAGCGATGCGGCTGGCCGTGCAGGCGGGCCGGCATGCCCGGCTCGCCGGCCGGATCCCGCAACGGTTCTGGGCCCGCGCCTCCAGCCCCGACCGCGACCCCTGACCCGGGCCGGGCGTGTCGTGATCACGCCGTGAACTCGACGTCACCGACCTTATTAAGATCTGCTCAGGCGTGCGTTGCAGCAGAGGTGAGCCAGGTTTGCGCGTTCCTGTGCAGTTGTCACGCTGGATAGTGTGTGGTCGGATCGGCGGATCGCTTGTCATCGGATGATCGACACGATCTGGAGGGCGGCGTGGGCGAGCTCGGTGTTGCCGTGCACGGTGACTCGCTGCGCGCCGTGGTCCGGCTCGATCCCGCGGACGCACAGGCGCCACAGGGTGTCGGGGTCGGTGCGGAGAGTCGTCGTGGCAGCCGAGCCGTCGCTGGTCCAGCGCCAGCAGTGTCCTGATCTTCGCCAGCTCCAGGTTCCACCGCCCGGCCCGCCCACCTCGACGGTGAGCACGGTGCCCTCAGCATCCTCGCGGTGGACCAGCGTGTGCGGCATGGCGCGCAGGAAGACGTCCAGCACGGTGTGGACCACGCTTGGGCAACCGGTATGGGGCCTGCCGGTCGCGTCGCGGATCTGCTGCTGGTGCACCCAGAACTCGGTGAAGTCCCGCGCGCAGTCCAGCCACAGCGGAGCCGGGTCAGGGCTTGCCCAGCTGACCGGCCCGCCCAGGGCGTCAAGGTCGAGGTCCCGCCACATCCGCAGAACCTGGGGTGAGGTCGTTGCGAGGAGGTCGACCAGCACCGCGGGGCTGATCCGGCTGGCCGCCGAGACCCAATCCTGGTTGAAGCGGTGAATGAAGGCGGGTAGCGGTTCTCCGGATCGCGGAGCGTTGCCGGTGATGTGGCCATCGCGGGTGCGGGCCAGCCGGCTCAGGTCATTGCCGAGCAGGTGGGCCGCCACGTCACGGACCAGCCACGGCGCACACGCGGTCAGCTGTTGCCACTCGTCGGGTCGTAGGTTCTTGAGCAGGTTGATCAGTACCGCGCGGTCGTACTCGAACACCGGCCGGGCATCGATCTTCGGTCCGAACGGCGACTCCGACATGACCATCTGGTTATTCCATCATCCGGGCAGTTCGGCACGTCAAGCATCGCGGCCCCCTGGGGCTGAGACGTGAGTAGGTGCCATTGAGGCTGAAGTGGTCGGTGTAACTGGTGTGGCACCTACTCTCACCCACCCGCGAGCGTCCCGCGCGAGACATCCACATCTTTTGTGCCGTCCCCAGGCCACTGTACTGGCGGTTCGGCCCGGGAGGCGCCACCAGCTGCTCTGGGGGACGGGTAGTACCGTCCCGCCATCATGAGCATGTCGCGCCTGTTCCGTCTTGCCCTTGCACCGGTTCTCACCTGCACGGCGCTCAGCGTGATCGGCTGCGCGGGCCGCGGCGCCGATCCGCCTGCGGCCGATCCGCCCGTAACCGCCCGAAAGGCTTTGGTGCAGCCGGTCGTCAGGAGTCCGTCCACCGGCAATGGCGCGGCAGCGTCGTTACCGGCCGGGTGCCGGAGTGAGGTGGAGTGGAGCTGCACCCAGCAGCAGCGGTTCGCCGCTGCTAGCGCCTACATCAGCCGCAACGTGAGCGGCCAGGGTTACCTGAGCGTGGTGTTCACCGATCGGCAGACCGGGCACGCCTGGCGGTTCGGCCCGACGCGGCGCGAGGGGTGGACGGCGTCCACCATCAAGCTCGCGATCGCCACCGATCTGCTGCGCCGGCAACGCGCCGGTCAGATCACGCTGAGTGCCGCGGACCGGCACGATATGGCCACTATGCTCAACTTCTCCGACGAGCGGGCGTCCGATCGGCTGTGGGCGAAATTCGGTGGCGAGGACATGTTGGCCCGGTTCCGTACCCAGTACGGCATGGGCGGCCTGCACTTCGTGCCCGGCTTCACGGCCCGGACGTACTGGGGCTTCGTCAAGTGCACGACCGATGACCTCGCCGCCCTGATGAACTACCTCTTCACCCACCTGCACGCCGACGACCGGGCCTACCTGGTCACTGCGCTGCGTGGGGTCGCGTCCAACCAGCAGTGGGGAATCTGGGCGGCCGGCCCGGCGCAGCGGCCCGGAAACAAGGACGGCTGGTCTTACGAGACTGACTCCTACGGCAAGCACTGGGTCACGAACACCGTCGGTTTCGCCGGACCCGACGAGCGCTACCTGATCGGCATCATGTATCAAGTGGCTCCCAGCGGCACCCTGGCCGGCGGCGTGCACGCCGTCAGCGACGTCGCTGCCCTGCTCTTCGGCGTACCTATCCCCGCGCACGTCACGGTTCCGGCGCCCGATGGATGAACCGCGGGGGGCCGCCGTGCACGACAGTGGCATCGGTGCGGTGCTGCTGTCCGCGCGTTCGCTGGCCGAGTACCGGGCCATGTTCGCCCTCTCCGACCTTGCGCTGCGGCAGCGACTGCTGGACTGCCCAGGCGGGGCGGCCAGCCTGACCGCGGAGGTCAACGCCGCCGGGGGTGACGCGAGGGCCTGCGACCCGCTCTATGCCCACCTCAGCGCCGACGAGTTCGCCGCTCGCGCCCAGGCCGACGCTGACCGCGGCAACCGCTACGTCCGTGACCACCCCGAGCAGTACCGGTGGGGCTTCTTCGCCGACCCCGATGACCACCATCGTCATCGCCGTGCCGCGCTCACCCGCTTCACCGCTGACCGGAAGGCCCACCCCGAGCGCTATGTTCCCGGCGAGCTGCCGTGCCTGCCCTTCACCGACAACGCGTTCGAGCTGGTCTTGAGTTCGCATTTGCTGTTCAGCTACGCCGACCGTTTGGGTTTCGCCTTTCATCGAGAGAGCATTGGTGAGCTCATGCGGGTCACCCGCGGCGAGCTACGGATTTTCCCGCTGGTGACCATGGGCGCCGTCAGCTACCCCTACCTCGAGCCGCTGCTCGCCCAACTCGCCGAATGCGGCATCACCGCCCGGGTGACCGACGTGGACTACGAGTTCCAGGTCGGCGGCAACCGGATGCTCGTCTGTACCCGCCGAGCCGGCTGAGCGGGCGAGGGCAGGGCTGGGGAGGCGACGAGGCGCACCGACCACTGAGGCAGCATCGGGGTTATGGCAAGGGTCCAGTTCGCGATCAACGTGCGGGCCGTGTCGTCCCAGCAGGACTTCACGCGCTTGGTGCGCCGCGCCGATGCGCTCGGTTACGACGTCCTCGCCGTTCCCGACCACCTCGGCGGCCTGGCCCCCTTCGCCGCGCTGAGCGCCGCAGGCATGATCAGCGAACGGCTCCGGCTGCGCACGTACGTGCTGAACACCGGTTTCTGGAACCCGGCGTTGCTGGCCCGGGAGGTCGCCACCCTCGATGTGCTCTCGCAGGGCCGGGCCGAGTTCGGACTCGGAGCGGGGCACATGAAACGCGAGCACGACGACGCCCGGCTGCCCTGGCTGCCGCTGGAGGCGCGGGCGCGGGCACTGGAGAAGATGGCCCTCGAGGTGCGTCACCGGATGGCCGACCCGGCCCACCGACCACAGCCCGTGCAGCAGCCGGTGCCCTTGCTGGTCGGCGCGATGTCGAATCCCACCTTGTCGGTCGCGGCCCGGCACGCTCAGATCGTCGGCTTCTCCGGGCTCCGCCACGTCCCGGGCACCCCGGCGGGCACCTTCACCGTGTACTCCGCGGCGGAGACGGCTCAGCGAGTGGAGGAGGTGCGCCGCCAGGCCGATGGGCGCCCGTACCGGTCCGATGTGTTGCTGCCGTGGGTGGTGATCGGTCGCGACCCCGAGGAAGCGGCCGCGGAGATCGCGTCAGCGTCTGGCGGACACCTCACCGTGGCGCAGCTGCTGGACACCCCCTTCGCCCTGCTGGCCCAGGACGTGGAGCACGCCGTGGACGAGCTGCGGCGCCGCCAGCAGAGGTATGGCTTCGACAGCGTGACGACCCGTCAGCCAAATCTGGAAGCGCTCGGCGAGGTGATCGCCGCTTACTAAGCTGCCCACGTCCTCGTGTCGCTGGCTAGGAGACGGTCAGCACACCGGTCATGTAGGGGTGCCGTAAACAGTGGAACGGGTACACCCCGGGCTGCAGGGGAGCCGTGAAGGTGACGGGCTGACCCTGAGTCACGTTGCCGGTGTTGAACGCCCGGTTGTTGGCGGTGAGGGTGTGGATCACGTTGTCGTCGTTGCGCACCGTGATGGTGGCCCCGGGAGGGACCGTGAAGTCCGCCGGGTCGAAGGCGAAGTTTTTGATGATCACGGTGATTTCTGACACCGGCTGGACCGAGGCTACTGGGGTGAGCGATGCAGCCTTCGTACCGCCGTTGCGCGCGCAGAGGACGAGGAGCACTGCGACGATGACCGCGGCCAGCGCCGCAGCCGCCCGGTGGTGGCGAGTGGCAGCCATCACACCCTATTCATAGCAGCTCACCCGTCCGGATGCCTAGAGATCGACTAGAGATCGAGTCCAGATCCCTGCGGCGCCAGACGCCAGAACGCAGAGACGGGACCCACCCCGGCGCCCAGGGGGTAGGCGTGGGCCACGGCGTGCGAGACGTAGCGCTTGCCATAGCCGACCGCCGTGGGCACCGCAGCCCCCCGGGCCAGCGCCGAGGTGATCGCCGCGGCCAGGGTGTCCCCGCTACCGTGGGTGTGGCGGGTGGCCAGCCGGGGACCGGTGAACGCGGTGAACTCGCGCCCGTCATAGAGCAGATCGAGGCATTGAGCGTCGTCCAGATGCCCGCCCTTGACCAGGACCCACTGGGGGCCCTGGGCATGCAGTGCCCGGGCGGCGTCGTACTGCTCCGCGGGGCAACTGACGTCGATGCCGACGAGCAGGGCCACCTCGTCCAGATTGGGTGTGAGAAGGGTGGCGCGGGGCAGCAGCTCGGAGCGCAGTACCACTAGCGCATCGTCGCTCAGCAGCGGGTCGCCGTGCATGGAGGCGGCTACCGGGTCGACTACCAGCGGCACTACCCCGCGCGCACCGATGCCCACCTCGTCACACACCCCGGCCACCGCGCGAATGATCGCCGCGCTGGCCAGCATGCCGGTCTTGACGGCGGCCACCCCGATGTCGCTCGCCACCGCCCGGACCTGGTCGGCCACCGTGGACGGGGGGATCTGCACGATGCCGGTGACACCCAGCGAGTTCTGCACCGTCACCGCCGTGACCGCCACGCAACCGTGCACGCCGCAGGTGGTGAACGTGCGCAGGTCGGCCTGCAGACCCGCCCCACCCCCGGAGTCCGACCCGGCAATAGTCAGCACGACGGGAGGTGCGGCGCCGCTCACGACCCGGTCACGGGCAGGTACAACTGGTTGCCGGCCGCGGTGAACTCCTCGGCCTTCTCCTTCATGCCTGCCTCGAGGACCTCCTCGGTGGACAACCCGTGCTCGCGGGCGTAGGCGCGGACGTCGGCGGAGATCCGCATCGAACAGAACTTGGGTCCGCACATCGAGCAGAAATGCGCGGTCTTCGCCGCCGGGGCGGGTAGCGTCTCGTCGTGGTAGGACCGCGCGGTGTCCGGGTCCAGCGCCAACGCGAACTGGTCGTGCCAGCGGAACTCGAAGCGGGCCGCCGACAGCGCGTCATCCCAGGCTTGCGCCCCCGGATGGCCCTTGGCCAGATCGGCGCTGTGCGCGGCGATCTTATAGGCGATCACGCCGGTCTTCACGTCGTCGCGGTCGGGCAGGCCCAGATGTTCCTTGGGGGTGACGTAGCAGAGCATCGCAGTGCCTGCCTGCGCGATCACCGCTGCGCCGATCGCCGAGGTGATGTGGTCATAGGCTGGCGCGATGTCCGTCGCTAGCGGACCCAGGGTGTAAAACGGCGCCTCGTCGCACCACTGCTCCTCCAGGCGGACGTTCTCGACGATCTTGTGCAGGGGCACGTGCCCCGGACCCTCGATCATTACCTGCACGTCGTGGCGCCGCGCGATCTGGGTCAGCTCCCCGAGTGTTTTGAGCTCGGCGAGTTGGGCGGAGTCGTTGGCGTCGGCGATGCAGCCGGGGCGCAGACCATCCCCGAGGGAGAACGTCACGTCGTAGCGGCGCAGGATCTCGCACAGCTCCTCGAAGTGCTCGTAGAGGAACGACTCGCGGTGATGCGCAAGGCACCAGGCCGCCATGATCGATCCGCCGCGGGAGACGATGCCGGTCACCCGGCCGGCGGTCAACGGCACGTAGCGCAGCAACACCCCGGCGTGCACCGTCATGTAGTCCACGCCTTGCTCCGCCTGCTCGATGACCGTGTCCCGGTAGGCCTCCCAGCTCAGCGCCGTCGGGTCACCCTTCACCTTCTCCAGTGCCTGGTAGATCGGCACAGTGCCGACCGGGACCGGGCAGTTGCGCAGCAGCCACTCCCGGGTCTCGTGGATGCGCTTGCCGGTGGACAGGTCCATGATCGTGTCCGCGCCCCATCGGGTGGCCCACACCATCTTGTCCACCTCCTCCTCGATCGAGGAGGTGACCGCCGAGTTGCCGATGTTGGCGTTCACCTTCACCAGGAACTTCTTCCCGATGATCATCGGTTCGGATTCGGGGTGCCGGTGGTTGGCCGGGATGATCGCGCGGCCGCGGGCCACCTCGCTGCGCACCAGCTCGACGTCGAGGCCCTCGCGGGCTGCGATGAACTCCATCTCTTCGGTGGCCCGCCCGGCCCGCGCGCAGGCGAGCTGGGTGGCGCTGCCAGCGACCCCCTGGCGACGAGCGATCCATTCCGCGCGCAACCGGGGCAGTCCCTGGCGGAGGTCGATGGTGGTGTCCGGGTCGGTGTAGGGACCCGAGGTGTCGTAAAGGTCCAGGTGTTCCCCGTTGGTCAGCTCCACCCGGCGGGCGGGCACCCGCAGCCCCTCACCCACCTTGCGATAGATTTTCCGCGACCCGGTGATCGGGCCAGTAGTCACTGCGGGCTGGACGGTGTGCTCGTGCAGCAGCCCATTGTCCAGTCCATCGTCTAACGCTGTCATGGATCAGCTCCCTACGCCGGCATTACCCGGACAGGTTCTGCGGTCGACAGCCCCGGGCGGTGCCCAACTGTCCTCTCAGCCCGCTTCGGCGCGAGCTCCCGCGTGGTCAAGTAATGTTCCCGACCGTAGCGCCATCGGGAGCAGGTCCGCAAAAGGTGCGGGCAACCGGCCGCGCCCAGCATCGGAGATGCGGCTCTAGGCCTGCCGCTGCCTGTCCCACACTTCCGGGTTGAGCAGCTGCGCTGGCCGCTCACCGCGCAGGACCTGCAGCACGATCTGCACCGCCAGCGCCGCGCTGGCCGTCCAGACGCCTTGGGTGTTCGCTGCGCTGTGCGGGCTGAGCACGACGTTGTCCAGCTCGGCCCAGCGCGGATCGGTCATCGGCTCGGTGGTCCAGGTGTCGATGCCGGCACCGCCGATCTCGCCGGACTTCACCGCCGAGTACAGGGCGTCCTCGTCGACCAGATTGCCGCGACCGGCGTTGACCAGGAAAGCGGTGGGTTTCATCAGGGCCAGCTTCGCCGCATCGATGACCCGCTCGGTCTCGGGCATCGCCGGCAGGTGCAGGGTCACGAAGTCGCTCTGGCGCAACACGTCATCCAGCGACATCAGCTCGATCTGGTGTTCTTGTACGAACTCCATGACGGGGTACGGCTCGTGGGCGATCACCCGCATCTTGAAGCCCCGCGCTCGCCGGGCGACGGCCCGCCCGATGCGGCCGAGCCCGACGATGCCCAGCGTCGCTTGCCAGACGTCCACGCCGCGCTGCCCTTGCCACTGCCCGCGCCGCATGGCTCGGTCATGGCGCGAGATCCCGTGCGCCAGGTCGATCATCAACCCGATCGTGTGGTCGGCGACACCCCCGTCGGTGGTGCCCGGAGTGTTCGCGACCAGGACACCGCGCTCGGTGGCCGCGCCGACGTCCACGGTGTCGAAACCCACTCCGAAGCGCACCACGAGCCTCAGCTCGGGGCAGGCGTCGAACACCTCGGCGCTGTAGGGCTCCTGGCCGGCGATGGCCGCAGCGCAGCCCCGCAGGCTCTCAATCACCTCCGCCACCGGTGTGGATCGCCGCCCCGATCCACACCGCACCTTCAGCCCGGCTGCGCGGAGCTGGGCGGGAATCCCACCCAGTTCCTCCTCCGGCCGGGTCAGGTTGACCGCAACCGTCGCCATGCCCAAGCACCTCCCGTTGCGCCACGGGGGTCGTCTGCGCTGGTGGCGCCCGGCAACCATGGTAGTTGCCGATGACCTTGACTGGTCCACGGCGTGGCGGAGCACCCTGGCGGCGGCGACGCGGTCGATGCGGGCTTGGCCACGCTGGGTGGGTAGCGGCAGGTACTGCGCGGGTCGCAGCTCGGCGAGGACCGCGCTCATCACCTGCCCCACCAGCGACGGGGGAGGTTCCAGGGTTTCCTCGGCCAGCGCGGTGATCGCGGCGGCGAGCAGTCGCTGGTCGGCGGCGACGGACTGGCAGTGTGGGCAATCCTGGTCGTGGGCACGGTCGTGAGCGCGGTCGTGGGCGCTGCGCCGCCCGGTGGCGGCCCGGTCCCACACCCGGGCCGCGTGGCGGCCGCAGGCCAGCAGGGCAATGGTCTGCTGGGGGTGGGTGTCGTTCACCGCCACGGCGTCATCACCTCCGCCAGGGTGCGCCTGGCCCGGTAGAGGCGACCCCGCACCGAATCCGGGCTCGCACTCACGATGACCGCGATGTCGTCGTAACTCAACCCGTGCAAGTCTCGCAATATCCAACACACCCGCTGGTCGGCTGGTAGATCCTGCAGGGCGCGGTTGAGCGCGGCAGCGCGGTCATGAGCCTCGGCGCGGTGTTCGGGGCAGTCGTGGTCTGGGGTGGGTTGGTCGCCCACGTCGTCTAGCGGTAGGGCGGGGCGGCGGGTGCGCAGGATTTTGAGGCAGCGGTTGGTGACGATGCGATACATCCACGACGAGAACGCGGCGTCCCCGCGGAACCCGCTGAGCTGCCGCCAGGCCGCGACGAACGCGTCTTGTACGGCGTCATCGGCGTCGCTGCTGTTACCCAGCATCCGTACCGCCAGCCGGTAGAGCTGGCGTTGGTAGCGGCGCACCAGCACCTCAAAGGCACGGGTGTCGCCTTCCTGTGCCCGCACCACCAAGGTCAGGTCATCACACTGTGCAGCCGAGAGGGGCGCGGCGGCGGGGGTGGTGAGGGTGGTGGTACCGGGTCCGGTTCCGGCGCCGGTCACGGTCGGTGGCGCTGCGCCGTGGTCGGCATCGGCGGCTCCCTTCCCGGTGGGGTGTCACACGACGCCCCGGTCCGGATCAGGATTGTGCTATCCGGGCACAGCCGCAAACGGTGCGGTCCCCGCTCCCCACGCCGCCGCGCCAGCGCCGGCTGAGCTGGCGGTGGCCAGAGATCACTCGATTGGGTGCGTGAGTTCTCCGGGGTGCTGGGCTCCTAAATCATCGAGCGGCCGCAGGGATGGCCAGTCCATCGCGAGAAAGGACATCGAGACATGGGTATAGGAGACAAGATCTCGAACAAGGTCGAGGAGCTGATGGGCAAGGGTAAGGAGGCCACCGGCAAGGCCACCGGCGATGAGGGGCTGGAAGCCGAGGGCAAGGTCGACCAAGGCAAGGCCAATCTCAAGCAGGCCGGCGAGAAGGTTAAAGACGCGGCCAAAGACATCTTCAGCAAGATCTCGAACAAGGCCGAGGAGCTGACGGGCAAGGGTAAGGAGGCCACCGGCAAGGCCACCGGCGATGAGGGGCTGGAAGCCGAGGGCAAGGTCGACCAAGGCAAGGCCAATCTCAAGCAGGCCGGCGAGGAAGTCAAAGACGCGGCCAAAGACATCTTCAAGGACTGAGCGCAAAGTTGATCAACTGATTGCTGGTCAACTGATTGCTGGTCAAATGATTCCGGCGGGGGAGTCGCGATGCTGGCATACCGCGCCGGTTGGTCTTATACCCATGCAGAAAGAACAAGGAGAGCGCTGTGACCAGTAACACCACCACGTCATCGGCGTTGTCGGCGCCGGCTCTCGTCCGGCCCGGCGGTGATGAAACGGCCCCTCCCCGGTTGGCCGAGGACACCTCGCAGGGCAAGACCACCATCGCGTCCTCGGTGGTACAAAAGATCGTCGGGATGTCCGCCCGGGAGATCAACGGGGTGTACGCGCTGGGCGGGGGGTTGTCGCGCACCTTCGGTCAGATCCGCGAGCGTATCCCGGGGAGCACCGGTGCTGCGCATACCGCGGGGGTGACCGTGGAGGTCGGGGAGAAACAGGCCGCAGTCGACCTGGACCTCATCGTCGAGTACGGCGCGTCCATCGTGGAGCTCGCGAAGGCGGTGCGGCGCAACGTCATCGGCGCCGTCGAGCAGATGACCGGCCTGGAGGTCGTCGAGGTCAACATCGCGGTCAACGACATCCACATCGTTACCGACGAGGACCAGACGACTCGCGTGGAGTGAGCTACCCGTGACAGCAGGAGGGTCCAATCCATGAGTGCACCGTCCCCGACCGCACCCGCGCCCCGCCGGTCGCAGCGGGCTGACCCCGGTCAGCTCGCCCAAGCCGTCGCCGCGGCCGTGCGGGCGCACCCCGCGGTGGCGGACCTGGATGGTGGCCCGTTCGGGGCCATCGCCTCCTACCTGCCCGGCCGCCGGGTGCTGGGGGTGCGCATCGGGGAGGCACCCGGCCCGGTGGAGGTCTCGGTGGTGGCCCGGCTGGGAACCCCGTTGCCGCAGCTGGCCGCCGAGCTGCGTGACGTGATCACCGCGGTCACTGGATCGCGACCGGTCGAGGTGACCGTCAATGACGTGATCACCGGTGTTCCGACCCCGCCGACGCTGGCGTCATGAAAACTTGTGTTGTGCCAGCAACCCCGTTCGCCGGGACCGGCCCCGGCGAGCGGGGCCGGCTCACGATCGACCCGTCGGTGCTGCGCAAGCTCACCGAGCGCACCGCTGAGCTGACCCCTGGGACCCGGCCCGTCCCGCGCAGCGTGGCCGGGGTCGGCGTTGGCACCCCCACCGCAGCCACTGCGAAGGTCACCATCACCGCCAAGGGGGTGGACGTGCGCCTGGAGGTGGCGCTGCGCTACCCCGGCCCGGTGGGCGCCACCGTGGAGGCGCTGCGCAGCAGGATCACAGACGAGATCCGGCGTATCACGGGCTACCAGGTCCGTTCGATTGCCGTGACCGTCACCGCCCTGCTCCCCGAACCCAGCCCCGGCCTGCGCTAACGGCGGCAACCCGGGAGGGCGTCGATGAGGATCCTGTTGCGCGTGCTGTCCCCGCTGCTGGCCCTGGCCGTGGCCGCGCTGGGTTTTTTCCTCGCGCTGGAGGTGACCTGGGCCTGGGTCCGGCCCAGATCAGGGCCCCTGGTGCTGCCCTGGCCGCTCTGGCAGGCGACCCTGCAGAGCTGGACCTGGACCGCCACCCCGGCCCGCCTCATCGCCGCCGGACTGGTCCTCGTCGGCGTCCTGTTGCTGCTGGTGGCCCTGCGATCGGGTCGCCGCGAGGTCCGCCTGGTCAATCCCGCACCCGAGATCACCCTCACCACCTCCCCGCGGTCGCTGGCCCGGCTGGTCGGCCACCAAGTCCAGCAGCTAGACCACGTGGCGTCCGCCTCCGTCACCGCTACCCCCCGTAAGGTCACCGTGCGAGCCACCAGCCGCCAACCCATCGACGCCGCCACGACGGACATCACCACCACCGTGCATACCCTGCTATCGGGGCTGCCACTGACCCACACCCCCCGGGTGTCGGTCACCGTGACCCCCAGCGACAAACCAGCATGAGCACCGCAGCCACCCGCGCCACCCGCAAGGCCGCCGCCCGCGCCGCTGGCGCCCAACGCAGCCTGATCGGACTCCTCGGGCTGATGGTCCTGGCCGCTGGGGCCACCGCCCTGGGGGCCGGCGTTGGCCTGCTCGGCGCCCAGGGCACCACCCGCCCAGTGCTCGACCCCCTCGCCTTGGATGCCTTACGCGCCCACCAGGGCCTTGCCCGGCCGGTCGCCAGCGCCGCGGGACTGCTTCTGCTCGTCCTCGGGCTGGTCTGGGCCGTGCGGGCAACCAAGCCCGAACGCCGGCCCAACCTGCTGCTCGACCCCCACCCGGACTCCAGACTCGAGATCAGCGCCTCGGCGATCACCGACGCGCTACGCTCCGATGCCGAGACCATCCACGGCGTCGACCGCGCCCGAGCCCGGATGGCCGGCACTACCGACACCCCCGTCCTGCGCCTGAACCTGTGGCTGGAGAACAGCGCCGACCTCCGTGACGTGTACCACAACCTCAACACCCAGGTCCTCGGCCCGGCCCGCGCCAGCCTCGGCCTCCAGTCCCTCCCCACCGCCATCCACATCGAACTCGACACCGCAGCCCCTGCCCGGGTCACGTAGGTGCGGACGTGCCGAGGGCGCTAGGCCAGAGCCCACCGGGTGTCACTGTCTGGGGAGTCCAGCCACACCCACTGCTGTGCCGGTCGCACGGTGAGCCCGAAGCGTCCCCACCCGGGTCGGCCTCTCGTGAGCCAGGTGGCGTGGGCGTCTTCGATGGTGCGCCACAGGTGGTGGGGTCCGGCTTCCCAGACCCGGCTCGTGCCGTCGGGGAGTGGTGCGTCGATCTCGCACCAGGAGCCGTCGGCCGCGGACAGGAACGTGGTGGTGGGTGGCCTGCTGGTGTCCTGGCCGCACAGCCCGAAGGAGATGCCGGCGGGTAGCTGGAAGTGCGCGAGAAACCACAGCACGGGATGTTCCCAGGGCCGGGTAGCGTCGAGGGTGCTGTCACGAGAGCGGGCTCTGCCGCGGTCCCGGGTCGGGCCTGGCCGTGACGACCCGTAGGTCTCGCCGACTCCGCGCATGGCCATGAAACAGCCGTAGGTGCTCTCGAAACGCCCCTCGGCGCCATCCCGGGTCCGGCGCAGCAGCACGAGGTTCCCAGCCTGCTGAGCCGGGGTGACGTCGGCCAGGATCAAGCCTCCTACCCGGGTCTGCTCGACCCACGACCAGGGCACGGCGGGGACAGCGCAGGTGGCGATGATCCGGTCATAGGGGGCGTGGTCCGGAAGGCCGTTCACCCCGTCCGTTGCGACCAGGGTGGGATGGTAGCCGATCTTGGCGAGGCGCTCCCGCGCCACGTCGATCAACGTGGGCTCGAGGTCTACCGCGAACACCTGCCGATCGCCGAGCCGGTGTGACAGCAAGGCCGCGTTGTATCCGGTGCCGGCGCCGATTTCCAGCACCTTGTGCCCGTCGTGGATATCGAGAACCTCCAGCATGCGGGTCATCAACGCCGGCATGCTGCTCGAAGACAATCCGTCGGGCAACACGAACAGCGCCGTGTTCGAGTACACCAGCTCCAGATCACCAGCTGTGTCGATACTGATCCAGCGGTCTGTGCCGCGCTCTCGTTGGTAGTGCACAGGGACGAGTTCATGGCGTGGCACGGCGCGTATGGCGGCCTGCCACGGTGCGGACCACAGCTTGCCCGCCTCAGTGAGCTCGTCGGCCAGACGCGCGGCGTGGACGGTCCAGTCGGCCACGAAGCCCTCCCGCGAGAAGATCCGCCAGTGACGCACTGATCGGCGCGCCGGTATTCGACTCCAGGAAGCCGTACTGCCCTGCGGTGTTGGCCTCCAGAAAGAACCATTGATCGGCGGCGTCGATAGCGAAGTCGAATGCCGCGTAGACTAGCCCGAACGCCGCCATATAACCCCGCACGCCGTTCTCAACGGTAACCGGAAGCTCGGTCAGTTCATACCGTAAGGCGGCGTAGTCGGCGCGCCAATCTATCCGCGAGGCCGGCGAGCCAGCGTGGATAAAGACCGCGAATATCTGGTCGCCGACCACAATCACGCGAGCTTCGTGGTGCTTGTCGTGTACCCAGTCCTGGAACTGGTGTGCGGTGGTCCGCACGCTGCCTAGGTTGGCCAGGTCGCCGTCACCGCGTTCCGCCTGGAAACTCTGCCCCGCTACGCCGACGATGAAGACGAAGAGTTCGCCGTCTTTCTTGCTGGGAAGCCGCTCCCCGAACGCTCCACACGGACTGTTCCGTGGCTGAAGCGAGTGGCTGACACCACCGCTGCGGGCGCACGGTGGCGGCGGGTGCACGTGCTTAGCCGCCCACTGACGGACTACTTGTGCTTCGAGATGGTTGGCTACAAGGCCAACCTCGCTGCTGGCGAGGACGTCCGCATCGCGGACCGGGGCCTGCATCCGGAGCTGGCGGCGCTGCGTCGGGATTTCTGGCTATTCGACGCTGAGGCGGCGGACGCGTTTGCCATGCCGCTGCACTACGACGCCGCCTGCCATCTCACCGACTTCGCCATCACGGAGGACCCCGAGGTCATCGAGCAATGTCGGCGAGAGCGTGACCTCACCATCGCCCTGTCGGTACCTCTTCACGAGTACGCCGCGCTCGATGCCTGAGCTGGAGGCTGGTGGCTGGGCGCTGCGGTGATGACTCGAATCCCCGGCAGGGCTGGCGTCACCCCGCGTCAGCGTCTCGGGTCCAGGCTCAGGGCATTACGTGAGCTCGCCGGGCTGCGCAATGAGGATCTTGCCGCCGAACTCGCGCTGAGCCCGGCGACCGTTTCCAGGATGGAATCCGGCGATCGCCTCGTCCGGCTTGACGAGATCGAGGTGTGGGTGCGCGTCACCGGAGCGTCGGCCGCTGTCCGTGATGAGTTGGCGTCCCTCGCCGAAGCGGCTGCCAGCCAGATCCGCCCCTGGCGATCCCGGCTGCCTGCTGGTGTCGACCAGACCCAGCGGGAGACCGCCGCGCTGGAGGCCTCCGCAGCCACGATCGGTGTCTACGACCATGCTGTCGTCCCCGGCCTGCTTCAGGTCCGCGAGTATGCCAGGCTCGTGTTCGAGATGGCCGGCGGTAACAATAAGGGCGGCAATAAGGAGGACATCGCCGGGAAAGTCGAGGGCCGGATGCACCGCCAAGCCGTGCTGCTCGACCAGTCCAAGCAGTTCACCATTCTCATGACTGAGGCTGCGCTGCGTTGGCGCCCGAGGTCAATCGCGCTGCAAATCGAACAAATTCGGCACATCCGCGCGGTGATGGCACTGCCCAACCTCCAGATCGGCATTCTGCCGTTGCGCGGCCAGGCGAAGACCATCTACCCAGAAGGTTTCCAGATCTATGCCGACCGCGCCAATGATGCCGACACCTTGATCGTTGTCGAACTCGTCACCGACGAGGTCACCATCAGCGAGCCCGCCAGCGTGGCCCGGTACCGAGGCGAGTTCGATCACCTACGGACTGGGGCTGCCTGTGCCGAAACCGCACACGCATTGATCGACCACATCATCGCCGACCTGCAGGCAGAAGAAACATGACCACCACTGCGCAGCTACCTTGCCCGTGACATGAGTAAGATGATCGTATGACAGTAGCTCGCGTCACCGTCACGATCCCCGCGCAGCTCGTCCGGGATGCTCGCCAGGCCGTCGATGACGGCAAGGCCGAATCGGTCTCAGTGCGTATGTCACCCAGGCGCTGCGCCACTATGGGCGCTCGGTAACCCTTCGCGAGCTGCTCGACGAGTGGGGGATGGTCGACCCAGCGGGTCCGCCGTCCGATGCGGAACGCGCGGCGGCCCAGGTGGAACTTGGTCTTTCCCGGTGAGCAGGCCATCCGGACTGACCCTGGATGCCGGAGCGCTGATCGCCGTCGAGCGTGGTGACCGACGGTTGCGGGTGCTGCTCGACGAGACGGAGCTCGGGAACGTAACCATCATGTCGTCACGTCGGACCCGGAGGATTTCGTCGTGCTCGACGCCCAGCTGCCCGTGATCGTCGTGTGAGCGCTCACCCTCCCACCGACCTACACCGGTGCGGGGGCGGCGAGTAGGGCGGCGGGATCGTAGTGCAGGCGTTTCTGGACTGGGGGGGTCACTGTGGCCAGGATGTCTGCGATGGCGCGTCCCGCGGTGCCGGAACCGAACAGGTGGCTGCGCTGGTAGCGGCCGTGGGCGATCTGGGTCCGGACCGCTTCGGCGATCCCGAGGGGGTCATGGGAGGTAAAGACCACGTTCGGGCCGCACTCCCGATCGCGTTGGCGGGTGCCGACGCTGACCGCCGGGGTACCCAGGTAGGCGCCTTCACGCAGGGCCGCCGACGAGTTGCCGATCATGCAGGCGCAGTGCGTCATCAGCCGGGCGAAGTCCTCGGCCGGCAGGTTGCGGAAGAACTGGCAGCGCCGCGCCAGACCCTGATCGCGGAACTGCCGGATGCCGGTGGCGACCTCGTTGCTGCCGGCATCCACGTTCGGCCAGAAAACCAGCGCCTGCATCCCGAGGGAGGTGACCGCGCGCAAGGTCGCGGTCATCTGGGCGAGGCCGTGGCCGTATTCGGTGGTGACGCCGTGCTGCATGACCAGCAGATAGGGCTGCTCGGGATCGATCGGCGAACCGGGGCCGCAGTGGTTGAGCAACGCGTCGCGGCGGGTGCCCGGGCGGCTCCGGGCAACCAGGTCGATCGACGGGCAGCCGACGTTGAACACATATCGCGGGTCCTCGCCCATCGCGAGGACGCGGCGGGCGCTGAGCTCGGTTGCCGGAAAGTGAAGGTGGGACAGTTTGGTGATCGCGTGTCGGACGCTCTCGTCGATCGACCCGGACACCTCGCCACCTTGCGTGTGAGCGACGGGAATGTTCATGTAGGCGCCGGCGATCGCCGTCGCGATCGTCTCGTAGCGGTCGGCGACGGTGAGGACGATGTCGGGTTGGAGCCGCTCGAGGGCACTCGGCAACTCCAGCAGGCCCAGCCCGGTGGATTTCGCCATCATCGCCGGGGTCTGGCCCTCGATGACGAACGGAATCTTGGCGTCGGGGACGAAACCGGCGGCTTCCAGCACGTTCACCGCGCTGCCGAAGCGTTCCATCAGCACCGACGCAGCGGCGATCACCTGCAGCTCCAGCGCGGGGTGCTCCCGGACGGCCTCCAGCACCGTGGTGACCCGCGCCAGGTTGGCCCGGCTGGCGACGACGACGCAGATCTTTTTGCGACGGCCAGGCACGTCGGTGCCTCCTGGGAACGAAAACGACGGGAAGACAGAACGTGCGTCGATCAAACCGTACCGTGGCCGTCCCGGGGACCGCCCGTTACCCGAGCTCACCCGCTCGCCGGGCCGATAGGGTGCTCAAAAACTGCGCTGCGGTGATTTCCAGGGCTAGCCAGTCGGGCTCGGCGCGCTGTCCCGCAGCGAGCACAAAGCCCCGATGGCCATCATCGGTCACCCGCTCGGCGACGATCGCGAAACCGGCCAGCGCGAACAGCGCCACCGTGGTCGGGCGGGTCAGGTAATAGGGGTGATCGATCTTGACTACCCGCTCGATGCTGCCGGTTCGACGCAGCAGGACATCGACGTCGACGATGTCGACGAACGCCCGGCCGTCGCTGGTCAGCATCTGGCGCAGCGCCGCCAGCGTGCCGCGGACATCGAGGAGATGGTCAATCGTCTGACACAGCAGCACGAGATCCCACGTGCGCTCCCCCGGATCGAAGTCCTCGACGAGCCCGGCGACCGTCTCCATCCCAGCGGCGCGCGCGACCGAGAGTTCGCCAGGGCAGGGGTCGAGGACGGTTGCCCCCGCGTGCAGGCGTTCCGCCAGTACCTTGGAGACCACTCCCGTGGAGCCGCCGACGTCGAGGATCGTGCGCGGCGACGACGGGAGCAGCGGGAGCAGAAACGCGGCGAGCGTGCTCGCATAACCGTGTTGCTCGAGCTGCACGGTTTCGGCGTCAATACGGCGGCCGTGGTAGGCCGAGACCAGCGGCCGATAGACCTCGGAGTAGAAGTGCGCGTACTGGGTAGCGCTCAGCCGCGGGCAAAGGTAACCGAGCCCACAACGCCGGCACACCACGAAGATGGCCGGGTAGCCGTAGCGGTCTCGCTGAGCGAGTACCACCGCACGGCCGGTTGCCCCGCACAGGTTGCACTCCGCGGGCCGGTGTATCGCCTGCGCACCATAGTCGTAACCGAGAGCAGCGATTTGGTCCTTCATCACCGTCTGTGCCAAGTTTTTCACCCTTTCGAGAAGATTGATGAATTCTTAAAGTGACTTTACTCGATAGGGACCACCCGATCGTGGTAATCGGAGAGGTCGGTCAGGCGCACGACGGCAGTCTGGGCACCGTGCACGCGTTCATCGACGCGATCGCCGCCGCGGGTGCCGATGCGGTGAAGTTCCAGACCCATATCGCCGCCGCCGAGAGCTGCACCGACGAACCATGGCGGGTCAAGTTCAGCGGGCTCAAGCCTCTTTTACCCACTATGCGATGACCTGCATAGACGTTGGCTCGGACAGTGACCCCGAGACGTGTCACCTGGATCCGGACGGCGATCCGCCGCGGTCAGAACCTTGCGCGGGATGTCAGGAGGCGGTCGTGGCAACCGTAAGCTCGCGGTCGCGACCCGTCAGCGTCCTTGGCACGTCCGTAGGCCTTCGGGTGGGACACTGCGTGCCGTGACTGTACTTGACTGGAATGACCGCCCTGTCGTGATTGGTGAGGTCGGCCAGGCGCACGACGGCAGTCTGGGCACCGCGCACGCGTTCATCGACGCGATCGCCGCCGCGGGTGCCGATGCGGTGAAGTTCCAGACCCACATCGCCGCTGCGGAGAGCCGGACCGACGAACCCTGGCGAGTCAAATTTAGCTACTGCGATGACACGCGATACGAGTACTGGAAACGGATGGAATTCACGCCTCAGGCTTGGGACGGGCTGCGGCAGCACGCGCAGGATCGCGGGCTGGCGTTCTTGAGTTCCCCGTTCTCGCTGGAGGCAGTCGAGCTGCTGCGCCACGTTGGCGTCGCCGCGTGGAAGGTCGCCTCCGGGGAGGTCGCCAACCCGCAGTTGCTGGACGCGGTGGCCCAGACGGGGCAGCCGGTGTTGCTGTCCAGCGGGATGAGTGGCTGGTTCGAGCTCGACGCGGCGGTCGCGCGGTTGCGGGCGGGTGGTGCCGGTCCGCTGGCCGTGCTGCAATGCACCTCGGCCTACCCTGTCGCGCCGCAGCGGGTCGGGCTCAACGTGCTGGGGGAGATCCAGCAGCGCTACGGCTGCGTGGCCGGGCTATCGGACCACTCCGGGACGATCTTCCCGGCACTGGCCACGATCGTACTCGGTGGACGCGTGATCGAGGTGCACGTGACACTGTCCCGGGAGATGTTCGGCCCCGACGTCGCCGCCTCCGTGACCACCAGCGAGCTGCGCACGCTCGTCGAAGGTGTCCGCTATCTCAGCGCGGCACTCGTGGCGCCCGTCGACAAGGACCAAGTCGCGACTGAGCTGGCGCCGATGCGCGCGCTATTCGGCCGTTCCCTAGTCGCCCGCCGCGCGCTGCCCGCTGGGCATGTCCTCGCGGCCAGCGACCTGACCGCCAAGAAACCCGCCGGCGGCATCCCCGCAGTACGGCTGGAATCGCTGGTCGGCAGTCGGCTGCGCCGAGCGCTGCACGCAGACGAACTGATCCACGAATCCGCCCTTGACACTACGGAACACGCACAAGATTCCACATGACGGCGCGCCACCGTTAGCACATAGCGGAGGATGTGCATGCATCGGGAGCTGACCTCCATGACGACGAAGCAGGACAAGCGCCGGAGGGTTACCGCGCAGTCGATGTGGAAGAAGTCGCAGGCCAGCAGCCCGCTGGCCTGACTACGCAGCAACGCCCGTCACGAGGCGGCGTCGCGTCGTGATGTTGGTCGCGGCGAGTGGCACGGTCGGCGATCATGGTTGAGGGTGGGTGGTGCGGCCGGATGAGGTGTCGTTGGGGATACTGGTCTCGGCGGTGCCACAGTTTCGCTGATCAAGCACCGCTTTGCATCACCGGCGGGCACGAGCCAGCCCACGGACCGAAGACTTCTGAATGAGGTTCAGGCATTGCGACGAAAGGGGGATGCGATGCTTGTGAGAACAGTGTGTCAACCGGTGAGGAATTGGTGGGGACACTGGCGCTCCGCCACCATGGTGGGGACGGCGCTGCTGGCGATAGGACCGCTGACGGGCTGCGCGGGAACCCACTTCCCCGCCGTCACCGCGAACAGCAGCACCGCGCCAGCAACACGGTGTGCCGCCACTGAGACGGCGTACGCGCGTACCGAGCTGTTTTTCGGCAAGTCAATTCCTGGCGGCGGCACGGTCACCGACGCGGCCTTCGCCCAGTTCCTCGACCGGGAGGTCACTCCCCGGTTCCCGGCCGGATTCACGGTGGTGCCCGCGATGGGCCAGTATCGGGAGACCAACGGCGTGATCGACCATGAAGCCAGCGACATGTTGATCCTGATCTACCCGCAGGACTCGGCGAGCGACGCCAGCAAGAAGATCGACGAGATACGCGCTGCGTACGACAAGACCTTCCACCAGGAGTCGGTCCTGCGCGACGATGAGCAACCCTCCTGCGTGTCGTTGTGAGGTAAAAGTTGTGAGGTAAAACTCGACTGCAATACCGGAGTGGGGCTATCACGGCCTCGAACCTCGGCCACCTCAGCCACCAATGCCACGTAGCTTAAATTGATCATGTTGCTCGGGGTGCCAGGGCGTGGATCCTTATCTCTGCCAGTTCGAGGAGCACCTTGAAAGTGCACGTTACCGGTTGGACAAAGGGACTGGAAGTCACCGCTGATGGTGAGCCCACGGCCGCTACCCATCGAGTGGACACCTCAACCTCCGCGCCAGCTGCCCCACGCCACAAACGTCTCTACCGTGAGCACGCCGCAGCTCCACGTGCGCCCGCACGGTCCTCCCGCGCGACTCTGGCAGAAAAGCAGACGGGGAGGGCCGTGCCCTACCGACCCGAAGATCGTCACGGTGGCGGTGCCGATCCACCAAATCAAACTAGGCCAGCGCCCGCAGCGTCATCCGCACGCTCAACGGCGCCAAGCCCGCGCCCCGTCGGCAACCTCAACGGCAGCGAAAATGTCGAGTGGGCTGGCAGAGTACTTGAGCGAGCCCTGCGAACTGGGCCTCACGCCTGGTTAACGTTGCTGTGCGTGTCGAGAGCGATGCGGGTGGTTAGTGCCCACGCCCACAGATGGCTCAGCTCCCAGGTTGCCAGCAACGTCTTTTCCACTGACCAAGTGCCGACGCACACAGCAGTGCAGTTCGCCCCCATCGCCGCTCACCATATTGACCAACTCGTTTAGCCACCCCCCACGCAGGTTCACCACCCTGCCGTGGCTGTTCGTGTTAGCCCATCATCGTGCAGCAGCTGCTCACATAGGCTAGGCGAGCCCTGGCCGCCCTCAGCCTGGATCCACCGCCCGAATTTGAGTGATCATTCTGAGTCGTTTAGTTGATCTTCGTTGGGGAATGCTCGATCGTGGGCGTGTGGTATCCGCCG
>Ga0213881_10000035_pt1 | contig 136171 bp, 130 predicted proteins | sample BarmaccoBMER_R08_FD_160104 | JGI IMG/M metagenome (GOLD analysis project Ga0213881, IMG submission 160104) | Barbacenia macrantha exposed rock microbial communities from rupestrian grasslands, the National Park of Serra do Cipo, Brazil - ER_R08 ...
CTGCTCGGTCACCACGTGGTTCACCAGCGCGCGGACGTCCCACTCGGTGCACGGGGTTGCGGTGTGCCAGCGGTGCGGCCCGACCTGCCGCACCCGCCGATCGAACTCCCCCAGGGCACCCACGAACCAAGACAACGTCATATCCCCCATCATGGCGGATCCGGGTCGTACCACGGGCAGCCAGGGTGAGAGGTCGGCGCGGGGGCCCGAAGCGCTGAGGCGGGCGGTGGCCAGCGCGTCCCACCAGGTGAGGCGGGCGGTAGCCAGCTCTAACCAGGTCCGGGGGTCGGTCTCGACCACGTTGGGCGGGGTCCCCCGGGTGTGCCGGGGCCCCGGGACGCACTGCACCGCGGCGAAGGGCGGCACCCGCACCTCCACCGTGGCGCCGGGAGCTGCCCGCGCCAGCGCGCGGAGACTGAGCCGCACCGCCCGGGCCAGCTCCGTCCGCGCGGGGGCTGCGGTGTGGCCATCCAGCCACCCCACGACCGCCGCGAGCGCGTCGGCCAGCTCACCAGCCGGGGCGCGGCGGGCCGGCATGACCTGGGGTGTCGAACAGGGACGGCAGGGTGCGCTCCCAGGCGGCCCGCAGCTCCGCCAAGGTGAGGGGGACGACGCCGGCGATCTCCAGCACGGGTGCGGTGTGGACCTCACCGAGCCGGCTCACCGGTACCCCGTGCTCGGTGCACAGCTGCGCGAGCGCGGGAACACCGGTGGGGGGTACGCCGAGCAGGACGCGCGCGGAGGACTCGGAGAACAACGTGACGAACGGATCGGCCTGGCCCGGCAGCCGCACCGAAGCGCCGAGCCCGCTGCCCAGGCAGGCTTCCACCAGCGCCTGCGCCAGACCACCCTCGGACAGATCGTGCGCCCCGCTCACCAGGCCATCGGCCGACGCGGCGGCGAGCACCGCACCGATCGCCCACTCGCGGGCCAGGTCCACCGCGGGCGGGCGACCACCGAGATGCCCGTGCACCTCGTGCGCCCATTCGCTGCCGCCGAACTCATCCCGGGTCTCGCCGAGCAGCCAGAGCGCGTCACCGGCGGCACCCAGTCCGGTCGGGATCCGCCGGCGCACGTCATCGATCACCCCGAGCACCCCGATCACCGGGGTGGGCAGGATCGGGGTGTTTCCCGTCTGGTTATAGAAGCTCACGTTGCCTCCGGTGACGGGGATGCCCAGCGCTGCACACCCCTCGGCCAATCCTCGGACAGCCTGCGCGAACTGCCACATCACCCCGGGGTCGGTGGGTGCGCCGAAATTGAGGCAGTCCGTCACGGCCAGCGGGGTGGCACCGGTAACCGCGACGTTGCGGTAGGCCTCGGCCAACGCTAGCTGGGTGCCGAGGTAGGGGTCCAGCGCGCAGTACCGGGCGTTGCCGTCGGTGGCTACCGCCACCCCACGCTGGGTGGTCTCGTCGATGCGCACCATGCCCGCGTCGCTGGGTGGCGCGAGCACGGTGGCCCCCCGCACGTAGCGATCGTACTGGTCGGTCACCCAGGCCCGGGAGCACAGCCCGGGGCTGGCCACCATCCGCCGCAGCGTGGCGCGCAGGGCGTGCGGGGTGCCTGGCCGGGCCAGGACGTCCGGCGTGGAGGCCTGCAGGGCATCCTGGGTGGGTGGCCGGCGCACCGGGCGGTGGTAGACCGGTGCCTCGTGCGCGAGGGTGCGGGGTGGCAGGTCCACCACCTTGCCGCCGTGCCAGGTGACCACCAGGCGGCCCTCGCCGGTGACCGCACCGATCACCGTGGCGGGTAGCTCCCACTTGGCGCAGATCTTCATGAAAGCATCCACATCGCCGGGACGCACCACCGCGCACATCCGCTCCTGGGACTCGCTACAGAGGATCTCGGCCGGCGTCATCCCCGGTGCCCGCAGCGGCACCGCGTCGAGATCCACCCGCATGCCGCCCTCACCCGCGCTGGCCAGCTCGCTCGTCGCGCAGCACAGCCCCGCCCCGCCGAGGTCTTGGATGCCGAGCACCAGGCCAGCCTCGAAGAGCTCGGCGCAGCATTCGATCAGCATCTTCCCGGTGAACGGGTCGCCCACCTGAACGCTGGGCAGCTTCGTTCTCGCCGCCTCCGTGCTGAAGCTCTCGCTGGCCAGCACCGAGACCCCGCCGATGCCGTCGCGGCCGGTGCGAGCACCGAACAGGACGACCTGGTTACCGGTGCCACTGGCGTGCGCCGCCTGCAGCTGCGCCACCCGCAACGCCCCCACGCACAGCGCGTTGACCAGCGGGTTGCCCGCATAAGAGGGGTCGAAGACGAGCTCGCCACCGATGGTGGGCACCCCGAGGCAGTTGCCGTAGCCCCCGATCCCGGCCACCACCGCGGGCAGCACCCGCGCGGTGTCCGCGGCGTCGGCGGGGCCGACCCGCAGCGAGTCGGCGAGGGCGATCGGGCGGGCACCCATGGCCATGATGTCCCGCACGATCCCGCCGACCCCGGTCGCCGCGCCCTGATAGGGCTCCACAGCGGACGGATGGTTGTGCGACTCGATCTTGAACGTCACCGCCCAGCCCTCGCCGACCTCGATGACACCGGCGTTCTCGCCGATCCCGGCGAGCAGGCGCTGGCGCATCGCCTCGGTGGTGGTCTGCCCGAAGTAGCGCAGGTGCACCTTGGAGGACTTGTAGGAGCAGTGCTCGCTCCACATCACCGCATACATCGCTAGCTCGGCCGCGCTCGGCGCCCGCCCCAGGATCCGCAGGATCTGCGCGTACTCGTCGTCGGCCAGCCCCAACTCCTGGTAGGGCGGGAGATGCTCCGGGGTGCTCACCCATCGAGAGTATGCTCCACCGCCGTGGAGCAGACGACCACGACCGAGGCGCAGCTGGCGGTCCCCCCGGCGCAGTTGGTGGTCCCCCCGGGGGGCTGGACCGTCGATCATCTCGACGCTCTCCCGGAAAGCCACTACCGCTACGAGCTGACGGATGGAGCGCTGACCGTGTCGCCCTCACCGTCGAGCCTCCATCAGGCCCTCGCAATGCGTCTCGGAGTTCACCTGGAGGCCGCCGCACCCGAGCCGCTCGTCGTCACGCAGGCGGTAGAGATCCGCTTCGGGCGGCAGCTGACCCGTGTCCCCGACGTCCTCGTGGTGCGCAGTGATCAGCCGGATCGGCACTGGTTCGCGCCGTCGGAGGTGATCGTGGCTGTGGAGATCGAGTCGCCGGGCAGCCACCTGGAGGACCGCGCCACCAAACCCGCCCTGTACGCGCACTACGGGATCCCGCACTATTGGCGGATCGAGCTGCGGCCGCCGCTGGTCAACATGCACATCATCGGGGAGGGCAGCGTCTATCAGATGATCGGTGCGGGTCCCCGGCTGTGCACTAGTGAGCCCTTCGCCCTCGACGTCGCCCTCGCTGACCTGCTGCCGCGGTGGGCGGGTCGGGGCTCGGGCCCTGCCGTACCCGAACAGGGTCTTTAGCCCGCTTTCGTCGCGGAGTTCAGCTAAAACTGCGCAGTTCAGCTAAAACTGCGCACCGACCCGAGTAGGATATCGATGGCGGAGCGGAAGAGGTCCAGCCCGTCGGTGGAAGGCCCGGTGAGCGGGTCGATCGCATGCTCAGGATGCGGCATCATGCCGAGCACCCGGCCATCAGCCGAGGCGATCCCGGCGATGTCGTGGGCCGCGCCGTTCGGGTTGCCGCCCAGGTAGCGGAACACCACCCGACGCTGGCGCTCCAGCGCGGCCAACGTTGCGGAATCGGCCACATACCGGCCCTCGAGGGACTTCAACGGCACCACGATCTCTGCACCGGGGGCGTACCGACCCGTCCAGGCGGTGGCGCTGCTCTCCACCCGCAGCCGCTGGTCGCGGCAGACGAAGTGCAGCCCGGCGTTGCGCACCAAGGCGCCAGGCAACAGTCCCGCCTCGCAGAGGATCTGAAACCCGTTGCAAATGCCCAGCACCGGAATGCCCCGTTGAACGGCGTCGATCACCGCGCGCAGCACCGGTTGGCGGGCGGCGATCGCACCAGCTCGTAGGTAGTCGCCGTAGGAGAACCCGCCGGGCACCACCACGGCCTGCACCCCGCGCAAGGTGTCCTCGGCATGCCAGAGGCACACCGGCTGCGCCCCCGCGCAGCGCACCGCGCGGGCCGCGTCGAGGTCGTCCAGCGTGCCAGGAAAGGTGATGACGCCGATCCGGAGGCTCAGGGGCTCACCGCCAGTGCACCGTCCACTCCTCGATCACCGGGTTGGCGAGCAGTTCGCCCGCGATCCGCTGCAGGGTCTCGGCGTCCACATCGTCATCGACGTCGAACTCGAAATGTTTGCCCTGCCGCACGTCGCGCACCCCGTGCACGCCCAGCCGGGGCAACGCGCGCAGGATCGCCTGACCCTGCGGATCGAGGATCTCAGGTTTCACAACGACGTCGACGACCACGCGCGGCACGGAGGCGAGGCTACCGGTATCCGGCGCTGACGTAGCACGCTAGGTGCCGTGCGGCTGACGGTGATCGAGGATGAAGATCGGGGGGCGCCGGTCAGGCTTGACCGGCGCCCCCCATGAACTGCGACTCCCCACGACTACTTCGGTAGAGCGGAACCGACCAGGTTGAGGACGTTCTGGGTGTCCTCACCCACAATCGGCAGGTTCTGCAGGATGTTGCCCAACACCGTGGGTAGCTGGGTAACAGTTGGCAGCGGCAGCTCGGGCAATCCGAGTGCCGGGATCTGCGGCAGCAGATCCAGCGACGGCAGGGCCATCTGAGCTGCCGCAGGATCCTGCCGGGCCGCCGCGGCGGCCATTTCCTTGAACACGTACCCGTTGAGGGTCCTCAGCAGAATCGGAGAGGTCTCGATCCCGAACGCGTTGCCGTTGATCGTGCCCGTGAAGGGGGCAGTGCCTACCACGCGCCGGATGAACCCGGTGTCGCCCTTGATACTAGCGGCGGTCCTGATGATGTCATCGGCTTGGCCGGTGACGAGGGCGACCCGGCTCCTGATGTCGTACACATTGTCCAGGGTTCCGGCGAGCTCACCGTCGATGGAGTGCACGTGAGAGTTGATCGTCCTGGCGGTACCCAGAATTGTCACCAGCTTCGGAGCGATCTGGGTCACACTGCTGTGGATCTCGAGCACTGAAGCGTTGATTGCCTTCGCGGACTTGTTGATCGGACCAACCGCATCGTTGACCTGCTTGAGGCTGGAGTCGATGCTGCTGGCGGACTCGGAGATACGCCCAATCGTCGGGCTGAGGTTCGCGGCCGCCTCCCGGATCTGGTCCGCACTATTAGAGACCTTGGCCAGGACCGGAACCGTGTTGAGCTTGGCGTTGATCGGCGTCAATGCGGCGTTGATGACACCAACCCGGTTGTTGATCCGGTTAGCGGCCGCCAAGATGCCCGTGAGGAAGATGACCGCAGTCAGTGCCCAGAGGACAACGATCACGAGCATGATCGCTGGAAGAGCTGGGGACGTTAAGCGTCGCATCAGTCACCTTCCCCTTACGGCTTGCACTTGAACGGAGGCAGCAAGGACAGCGTGGGCGACGTGCAGATGTTCGTCAGGTGGCGGTTGACCTCCTGAAGTTGCAGGTTGATGGTCCTGGTGTCGTTCTGGGCACTCTGCAGAATCCCGTTGATGGTATTGACCTGTGGGGTGATCAAGGCCGTGCCTCGGCTGTCCCTGTTCTGAATCGACTCCAGGGTGCCGTCGATGGACTGGGCGAGGCCCAGGACATTCAGGAGCACGTTGGAGGTGTCGATGAGGGAGTGCGAGATGGACGCCACCGACTGAGAGGCGCCAATCAGGATTCCCGAGGTGTCAACCAGTGACCCCGAGGTGTTGACCAGCGAGGACGAGGTGTCTTTCAACGATGCGTCAATGGCCTGCGCGGTACCCCTGATCGACACCAGCGAAGCGGTAATGTCAGACACCTGACCCCGGATCGGCTTCAACGCGGTGTCGATATCGCTCAGCGCCGCGTTGATGGTCTCGATGTAGTTGGGCAGAGGCGTGACGTTACCCGTGGCACCGGTCACCGAGCTCGATGCGGCGAACAGGCCGTTATCGATTCCTTCGAGAGCTCGAACGATGCCGATCAGGAAGCCGATGACGACGATGACGACGATGAGCCCGAGGGTGGTGAAGATCCAGAGGAACCGAGCGAACGAGGAACCGGTAGCAGGAGGTGGAGCGCTCGGCGCCGTTCTGGAGAATTGCTGTGTTGTCATCTTCCATCCTCCTAGCAGCGCGGCGACGGCGGGTTGATGAGATTAAGACGAACCTTGGCATCGATGCAGCGAGAGGTGAGCTCAGCGCGGATTGCCTGGTTCACGATGTTGCCGGTGTCTGTCTTGATGTTGCGGGCGATGCCGATCGTCCTGGACAGAGCTTCGTTGATGTTCGCCGCATCAACATCGATGCGCTGCGCCACGTCAAGGATCGCCGCGGCCCGGTTGTCGATGCCTTTCGCGGTGCTGTTGATCGCGAAGGCGGTGCCGTTGATGGTTCCGGCGTTGACGTTGATATCCCTGGCGGTTCCGTTGATCGTGCCGGCCGTGCCGTTGATTGTCCCGGCCGTGCCGTTAATGGTTCCCGCAGTGCCATTGATCGACTTGGCCACGCCGTCAATGTCTCGCGCGGTGGATTCGCCGGTATTGAGCAGCCCCTGCAGTGGCTTTGCGCTCTGCAGGATCGAGGAAGCAAGCTCGTTGGTCCGGTTCAACTGGATGACCGAGTTGGTCGCGACGTTGATGTTGCCAGCGTTTCCGGCGATCGTCTGTGCCTTTTTATCGATGCTCTGCGCCGCCGCCAGGGTTCGGGCGAGCAGCGCGGCCGCTATGCCGATAACCACGACGCCAACGATAAGGATCACGACACTGACAACGTTGAACAGCCCAGCTCCAGATCCCCTGGATCGAGCATCCGTTCTTGCCAACTCCACCACCGCTTCCTTAGTGCAGGATTTTTCATGCAGGGAAGCGTGCTGGGCGGGAAGTCGCGGCGAGTAGGAACGAGTGTCGCCGCAACGGCCGACGCCGCTGGGACGCCCTCCTTTCTCACCACGCCTCCCCGGGGCAGCTGCTCCCGTTCAGGTACGCGGCAGCTTGGAGGAACTCGACCAAGAAAGCAAGTGGGTGACCACTACGGACGGAGCGTAGTGGCGCCGTCCGCCTCCCGGCCCGTTCACGTCAGTGAGCGCGTCCGCGGAGGCGCTCACTGACGTCTCAGCAGGGATCTCCAGGGATCCCACAGCCCGAATTACGATCAATACACCCCCACTGAACTGCTCAGATGCAAAAGGTAACATATGCGCGTACGGTACGTGGTCTGGGGCTTGGAGACCGCAGACACGGTTCCTCACCGGCAGCGGACCCCGGCACAAGCAGTTACTGAACGTAACACCTCGGACCAGGAAACCTGCCCGCAACATCACGAGGTTGAGCGTCATTCCGACCCAGCCGCTACAACAAGTTAGCTTGTCACTCGAACGAGTGGAGATTCACTCATTCACCCGGAATAGTTGTCCGGACACCCTTCCTCGACCCAGATCACGGTCCGTAATCAGGCTGAATCGAACGCAGGCGCAGCCGGACGGCGCATGAATCGAGGTACCCCGCCGAGGTCAGCTCAAACGCTGCATCAGACGGACCAGCACCCAACTCACGACAAGCCAGAAGGCCGCGGCGAGACCGTAGTCGATCACGACGCGCGTCCTGGGGTCAGCCGGGGTGAACAAGCCAGCGAAACCCAGTTGGAGGCGCTCCGACCAGTACGCCACAAATCTGGTGATGTCGTTGGTCGGGTTCGCCTGCCCTAACGTGAGCACCACATGCGCTATCAAGATCGCGACGATGAGCCCGCCCACGATCCGGATCACGCTGGCAAGGACGGTGGCGACCCTGCTGCGTGTCCTGCGGACCGAGGTACGGCTAGCGCTCATGGCCCAAAGTCTGCCCTAGAACCCTTGCCGCAGGCGACCAGGCGTGCCGGAGTACTCACGGAGCTGTTGCTCACGGACTTGGGCCCCACCGAACGCGCGCCCGACCCTCTCCCAGCATCCGGGAGGGCAGTTGCGCAGCGCCGGGTGGCCCCGGCTACCGTGCTCGGGTGGCACGCGCCCTCCTGCTTCGCTGCCGCGGCGGGGTCTGATAACGACCGGCCCCCCGTCGCGGAGTCGTCTGCGCGCATCTGCCGGTCGGATTTCGCCGAAGCTACTGGCCACCCGAACTACCGGCTACCCCGACTAACCGGCTACAGAAAGCACAGAAGCAGAAGATGACTCCCCAGCTCGCCAATATCGGCGTGAACACGCTCGCCGCAACTCCCACCAGCCGCCTCCGGCTGCCCGCCGCTCCGGCTCCCACCGACCAGGCCTCGTGGAACCCCCAACGCGGCACCGGGATGCCCGTGCACCGCTACCGGCCCTTCGCTCAGGCCGTGGAGCCGGTGTCCCTTCCCGACCGCACCTGGCCCGACGTCACCATCAGCCGGGCGCCGCTGTGGTGCGCGGTGGACCTGCGAGACGGCAACCAGGCCCTGATCGACCCGATGAGCCCGGCGCGCAAGCGACGCCTGTTCGAGCTGCTGGTGCGGATGGGCTACAAGGAGATTGAGGTCGGCTTCCCCTCGGCCAGCCGGCCCGATTTCGACTTTGTCCGGGAGATCATCACCGAGAACGCGGTGCCCGACGACGTGCGCATCCAGGTGCTGTCACAGTGCCGGCCCGAGCTGATCGAACGCACCTTCGAGGCCCTCCACGGCGCGTCAAAGGCGATTGTGCACATCTACAACTCGACGTCGATCCTGCAGCGCCGGGTGGTGTTCCGGGAAGAACGCGAAGGGATCAAGAAGATCGCCACCTCCGCGGCGGAGATCCTCATGGACTACGCGGGCAAGTACCCCGACACCGACTTCCGGTTCGAATACTCGCCGGAGTCGTACACCGGCACCGAGCTGAGTTACACCGCGGAGGTATGCAACGCGGTCACCGAGATCTGGCAGCCCACCCCCGAGGCGCCGGTGATCCTGAACCTGCCCGCCACCGTCGAAATGGCCACCCCCAACGTCTACGCCGACTCCATCGAGTGGATGCACCGCAACCTGGAACGGCGCGAGGCGGTGATCCTCTCGCTGCATCCGCACAATGATCGCGGCACCGCGGTGGCCGCCGCCGAGCTGGGCTACCAGGCTGGCGCGCAACGCATCGAGGGCTGCCTGTTCGGCAACGGGGAGCGCACCGGCAACGTGTGCCTGGTGACGCTGGGCATGAACTTGTTCAGCCAGGGCATCGATCCCCAGATCGATTTCTCTGACATCGACGAGATCCGCCGCACGGTGGAGTACTGCAACCAGCTGCCGGTGTCGCAGCGTCATCCTTACGGTGGTGACCTGGTCTACACCGCGTTTTCCGGCAGCCACCAGGACGCGATCAACAAGGGATTGCGGGTACTGCAGCTCGACGCCGCTGCGGCCAGAGTCGACGTGGACGCCTACCGCTGGGAAGTGCCGTACCTGCCCATCGATCCCAAGGACGTCGGGCGCACCTACGAGGCCGTGATCCGGGTGAACTCGCAGTCCGGCAAGGGGGGTGTCGCCTATGTGATGAAGACCGAGCACCAGCTGGACCTGCCGCGCCGGCTCCAAATCGAGTTCTCCCGGATCATCCAGCAGCACACCGATACCGACGGAGGCGAAATCTCGCCCCAACAGATCAGGGACGTCTTCGCGGAGCACTACCTGGACCGGCGCACCCCACTGCAGGTGCTGCGACACCAGTTGTCCGACGACGGCGCGGGCCACGACGAGATCTGCGCCACCGTCCTGGTGGAGGGCGAGGAATACCAGATCAGCGGGTCGGGCAACGGCCCGATCGCGGCCTTCGTAGACGCTCTAGCTGCCCTGGGGTTTGACGTCCGGGTGCGCGACTACTTCGAGCACGCGATGTCAGCCGGTGACAATGCCGCGGCGGCGGCCTATCTGGAGTGCACCGTCAACGACGAGGTCCTGTGGGGCGTCGGCGTCTCCGGGTCGATCGTCACCGCCTCGCTCAACGCGGTGGTCTCTGCCGTTAACCGCGCGTTGCGCTAGGGCCCGTTAACCGCGCGTTGTGCTAGCCCGCCGGATCAGACCGCGCGGCGGCCGGACAGCGCGCGACCCAGGGTGAGCTCGTCGGCGAACTCCAGGTCCCCGCCCATCGGCAGGCCCGAGGCGAGCCTGGTCACCGACAGGCCGGGGAAGTCCCGCAGCATCCGCGCCAGGTAGGTGGCGGTGGCCTCGCCCTCGGTGTTCGGATCCGTCGCGATGATCACTTCGGTGATCTCCTCAGCCCCGATCCGGGTCAGCAGCTCCCGGATCCGCAGCTGGGCGGGGCCGACACCCGAGAGGGGATCGAGCGCCCCACCCAGCACGTGGTAGCGGCCGGTGAACTCACCGGTGCGCTCCACCGCCAGCACGTCCTTAGGTTCCTCGACCACACAGACCAGCCGTGGATCGCGACGCGGATCAGCGCAGATCCGGCAGGTCTGCTTCTCAGAGACCGTGCCGCAGACAGCGCAGAAGACCACCCCCTCCTTAAGGCGCCCCAACACCTCCTGCAACCTCGTCACATCCGCCGGATCCGCGGCGAGCAGGTAAAAGGCCATCCGCTGCGCGCTCTTGGGCCCCACGCCGGGCAGTCGCCCCAACTCATCGATCAGATCCTGGACGACTCCCTCATACACGGCAGCCATCATGCCCCGCACCCGGAAAGATCACATGCCAGGCAGGCCGAGACCGCCGCCAGGTCCACCCAGCGCGCCGGCCAACGGACCCATCTTCTCCTGGGTGAGCTCCTGCAACGCGCGGTAGGCGTCGGCCACTGCCCCCGCCACGAGGTCCTGCAGGGTCTCCACGTCATCGCGATCGACCACCTTGGGGTCGATCCGCACGCTGCGGACCTCCCCGGATCCGGTCAACGTGATCGAGACCAGGTCACCACCGGCTTGCCCGGTGACTTCCGTCTCAGCGATCTCAGCCTGCGCACTCATCAGCTGCTGCTGCATCTTCTGGGCCTGCTGCAGAATCATCTGCATGTCAGGCGCTCCACCGGGTTGCACCACGGCTCCTCTCGTCACGTCCGGCCCCGATGAGGTATCAAGACCCGTACGGGCATAGCGTAGCCAGAGGGGGGTGGTCGTACCGTGGAAGGCGTGCGGCTCACCGGGGCCCGGGTCAGACATCAACAGCGCAGCCATCAGCTGGGCGGCCATCATGATGCGGTACGGCGTTTGCTGACTAGTTACCGGGCGATCCCAGCGGGCTCGCCCGTGCGATTGGCCAAGTCCACGTCGAACCTGTTCCGCTCCCGCGCCGCGACAGGTGCCGGGCTGGATGTTTCCGAGCTGACCGGGGTACTGGAGGTGGATCCGGCCAGCCGCACCGCCGACGTCGCCGGCATGTGCACCTATGAAAACCTGGTCGCCGCGACGTTGCCCCATGGGCTGACCCCGCTGGTCGTGCCGCAGCTCAAAACGATCACTCTGGGCGGTGCGGTGAGTGGGCTGGGCATCGAGTCGGCGTCGTTCCGTAACGGCCTGCCGCATGAGTCGGTGCTGGAACTCGAGGTGCTCACCGGAGCCGGTGAGATCGTCACCGCCGTCCCGGGGGATGAGCTGTTCGCCGCCTTCCCCAACTCCTACGGCACCCTGGGCTACGCCACCCGGCTACGGATCGAGCTGGAACCGGTGCACTCGCACGTCGCGCTGCGGCACGTGCGCTTCGCCGAGCTGGACGAGCTGTGCGGTGCAGTGGCGCGGATCATGGCGACCCGCAGGTGGGAGGGCGAGGACGTCGACTATCTCGACGGTGTGATGTTCGGCCCCACCGAGTCGTACCTGACCCTGGGGCGGCGCACCGAGCATCCCGCCGACGGGCCGGTCAGTGACTACACCGGGACGCAGATCTACTACCGCTCGATCCCGCAGCGCCCTCGCGACGTCCTGCGCACCCACGACTACCTGTGGCGGTGGGACACCGACTGGTTCTGGTGCTCGAAAGCCTTCGGCGTCCAGCACCCCGTGATCCGGCGCCTGTGGCCGGCGCGGCTGCGCCGCAGCGACGTGTATTGGAAGATCGTGGCGCTGGTGAACCGGGTCGACCTGGAGAACCGCTGGGAGGCCTGGCGCGGCCGCCCGCGCCGGGAACGGGTCATCCAGGACGTCGAGATCCCCCTGGAGCGCACCGCGGAGTTCCTGCGTTGGTTCGTCGAGCACGTCGGCATCGAGCCGGTGTGGCTGTGCCCGTTGCGGCTGCGCGGCGAGCGCGACTGGCCGCTGTATCCGCTGCAGCCCAACCGGGACTACGTGAACGTCGGCTTCTGGTCCACCGTGCCGATCGCCCCCGGCGGCAGCGGCAGCGACACCAACCGCGCCATCGAACACCAGGTTGACACGATGGGCGGGCACAAGTCGCTGTACTCGGATTCCTTCTACTCGCCCGAGGAGTTCGAGGCCCGCTATGGCGGCGAGCACTACGCGGCCCTCAAGCGCCGCTACGACCCCGACCAGCGACTGGCGGACCTCTACGCGAAGGCGGTGCGACGTCGATGACGACATCCCGGCGCCCCACTCCGGGGACAGCCTCGGTGAACAGCCTAGGGAAGGCCGCAGGGAAAGCCTCGACGAAGGGGGAGCCGCTGTCGCTGGCGGGGATCGTGGAGCTGCTCACCGATGGCCGCTTCCCGGTCCGCTTCACCGCCTACGACGGCAGCGCCACCGGTCCGCCCGAATCCGAGATCAGCGTGTATCTGGCTACCCCGCGCGGCGCCACCTACCTGTTCACCGCGCCGGGGGACCTCGGCATGGCGCGCGCCTACATCGCCGGTGACCTGCGCGTTTCCGGGGTGCACCCCGGTTACCCGTATCAGGCGATGCGGCTGATGGCCGACGAGCTGCGCTTCCGACGCCCGAGTGTGGCCGAGCTGGCACTGATCACCCGTTCGCTGGGCTGGCAGCGACTGCGGCCGGTACCCCCGCCACCGCAGGAGTCGCGGCCCCGGTGGCGCCGGGTGATCGACGGGGTGGCGCATTCCCGGCACCGCGACCACGAGGCGGTGCACCACCACTACGACGTCTCCAACCGCTTCTATGAGCTGGTGCTCGGCCCGTCCATGACCTACACCTGCGCGGTGTTCGATCATCCGGAGGTGAGCCTGGAACAGGCCCAGGAGCGCAAGCACGAACTGATCGCCGACAAGCTGGGGCTGCGAGCCGGGATGCGGCTGCTCGACGTCGGCTGCGGGTGGGGTGGCATGGTGCGCTATGCCGCTCGCCGCGGGGTCCGCGCGCTGGGTGTGACGCTGTCCGCGGAGCAGGCCCGCTGGGCCCAGCAAACCATCCTGCGGGAGGGGTTGGGCGAGCTCGCCGAAGTGCGCCACCTGGACTATCGGGACGCCCCCGGCCACGACTACGACGCGGTGAGCTCGATCGGGCTCACCGAGCATGTCGGGGTGCACACCTACCCGAGCTACTTCGCGCTGCTGCTGGCCAAGCTGCGCCCCGGGGGGCGGCTGCTCAACCACTGCATCACCCAACCGGACAACCGCTGGGGAACCCGTACCGGCGTGTTCATCGACCGCTACGTCTTCCCCGACGGGGAGCTCGCCGGCGCCGGCAAGATCATCACCGAGGCGCAGGACGCCGGCTTCGAGCTGCGCCACGTGGAGAGCCTCCGGGAGCACTACGCGCTGACGCTCAAGCAGTGGTGCGCCAACCTCACCGCGCACTGGGATGAGTGTGTGGCCGAGGTCGGCGAGCCCACTGCCCGGGTGTGGGGCCTGTACATGGCCGCTTCCCAACTGTCCTTTGAGCGCAACGGGATCCAGCTGCACCAGATGCTGACGGTCCGCCCCGACACCACCGGCAACGCGCACGTGCCGCTGCGAACGTGGTGGCGTTGATGTTGCACCCGTGAGTGGCGATACGGGCTATGACTCACATCGCCACTCACGGGTCCCACCAGGGAACCCTCCCCAGATGAATGGGCGACGCTTGGGGGTATGAGTCGGTGGGCGCCGGGGGGAGTGCGGTTGTTGCCGGCCGGGACCGGCAGTCTGGCTCGGGGTCTGCCGCCCGCGCCGGTCGGGACGCTGTTCGTGCTGGGCGATCGGGGTGGGATCGCGGTCGTGCCGAGCGCCCGGTTCAGTGTGATCTTCGGGCGTAACGAGCCCGAGGTGCATGTGTGTGTGGGCGCGGGTGACCCGGGCGTGAGCCGGCAACACGGGTCACTGCGCCATGACGGGCAGCGTTGGGTGGTGCGCAACACCGGGCGGCTGCCGATCCGGCTCCCCGGCTCGCATCTGCTGCTCAGCGGTCATGCCGAGCCGCTGGCGGTGGCCTACACCCCGCTGTTCATCCGCTCGGCCCATGGTCGGGAACACCTGTTGGAGGTCCGGGTGGCCGGCCCGGCGCTGCCCAGACCCTCGGGCGTGGGCGATGACGACAGCACCCGCCGCGTGGCGCTCTGGGAACTCTCCGAACGGGAACGACTAGTGGCCGTGGCGCTCGGCCAGCGCTACCTGCGCCACGAGGCCTTCCCCCAGCCGCTGTCCTGGAACCAGGTCGCCGAGCTGCTGGTCCGGCTGCGCCCAGAGGAGCGGTGGAGCGCCAAGCGCGCCGAGCATGTGATAGCCGCGGTGCGTGAGCGGCTGGCTGGCCGCGGCGTGCCCGGGCTGACCCGGGCCGAGGTCGGTGAGCCGATCGGCAACACCCTCAATCACAACCTGATGATGGAACTCTTGCTCTCCACCACCCTCGTCCCGCCGGACCTGAAACTGCTGGACATCTCACCCGCTGGACCGCACAGTTACTAGGGAACGAGTGTTACCAGGGGTGTTGATGGAACCATCGTCGGTCATCCTCGGCCGCTACCGGCTGGAGGAGCGGATCGGTGCCGGCGGCATGGGGGTGGTGTGGAAAGCCACCGACCTGCTCCTGGATCAGCTGGTCGCGCTCAAGCGGATCACGCTGACCGGGGTGGACACCGAGCAGGCGGAGGAGACCCGGGCACGCGCGCTGCGGGAAGCCCGCGCCGCAGCTCGGCTGCGGGGTCACCCGCACGTCGTGGCCACCTACGACGTGTGCGCTGAGGACGGCGTGGTGTGGCTAGTGCTGGAGTACCTGCCCTCCCGCGACTTGGGCGCGCTGCATCGCGAGCGAGGTCGGCTGGAGCTGGTCGAGGTTGCCCGCATCGGCGCCGCAGTGGCCGACGCACTGGCCGCCGGCCACGCGCAGGGGATCGTGCACCGCGACGTGAAACCGGGCAATGTGCTGATCGGCGAGGACAGCAGGGTCAAGCTTACCGACTTCGGCATCGCCCTGCTGGCCGGCTACGTCCAGATCACCCGGGATGGGGTGATCAGTGGCACGCTCGCCTACCTGGCGCCGGAGGTCGCCGCGGGCGGGCAGGCCACCCCCGCCTCCGACGTGTACTCCCTGGGCTCCACGCTGTATGCCGCGATCGAGGGCCAACCCCCGTTCGGGATTGACGACAACGCGCTGCGCCTGCTCAACGTGGTGCGCGCCGGGATCATCCGGCCCCCCACCTCGGCCGGGGCACTGACCTCCCTGCTGCTGCGCCTGCTCGAACTCGACCCCGCCACCCGTCCGGATGCGGCCACCGCCCGCGACCTGCTCACCCAGTTCGCCGACCGGATGACAACAGGCACCGAACACGCCCCACCTCCCGGCTCCCGCGACACCCCACCCGAGGAACGTCCGCCGCCACCGCCCCCCGCACGTTCGACCCGGTGGCCGCAATGGCTGCGGGAACACCGGGCGCTGGCCGCGACACTCGCCCTGGTCACCGCCGTCGTCCTCGGCGTGGGAGCCACATTCGGCGTCCGGTCCCTCACCGGCGCGGGGCCGGAGCCCCTGGTCGGAGTGCCTTCAATGCCCACCACCGTCGGCCCGATCACGCTCACCGGTGACGCCAAGGCGGCCGACCCCTGCGCGCTGATCGACCTGGCCTGGCTACACCAGTTCGGCATTCCGCAGATCACCACCCCACAATTCCTGAACACCTGCTGGATGAAGATCACTACCCCTAACGGTGGCAGCGCCGACCTCGACGTCGGCTACTACCCGCCTGTCCAAGTGGTCGCCACACTCGGCGGCCACCCCCAGCACCTGGGTGACCTGACTATCGTGCGCAAAGGCATCCTGCAGGGGCCCTACACCTCTTCCTGCGAGAACGTGCTCGTCCTCGCCGACCAGACCCAGGTCTTCATTAACACCTACGGCGGCGGTAACGGATTCGACTTGTGCAAGCTGACCGAGGTAGGCACGGCCACCGCAGCGAACGCGCTGGCCCGCCACGGCATCACCTACCGGCCCCACCGCACCGCCAGCTGGCCCATCGCCAACAGCGACGCCTGCGCCCTGCTGACCCCCACCGAGCTCACCACCCTCGGCAGCGTTGACCCCACCATCCGGACCCCCGGCTTCGCCGACTGGTCGTGCTCCTGGGGAACAACCACCGCGAACGTCCAATTGCAATTCCGGCTCGACACTGCCACGCCCAACATGTACGGCACCCCCACCACGATCGCCGACCGCCGCGCCTGGCTACAGCCTGTCACCCACGTCAATCCCCACCAGTGCGTCGCCGTCGTGGTCTCTCACCCCGCCCAATCATTCACCGACGCCACCGAGATGATCTCAGTCGCGGTCCAGGAAGCCCAACCCGACCAGAAACTCTGCGCGCGTGCCAGCGATCTCGCTGCCGCCGCCGTCACCCGAGTCCCCACCTCCTAGCAGCCGCGCTCACTGACCGGTCAGGTCACTCGGGCGGGTCAGCCGCTCGACGGCGAACGCCTCGAGGGCGCCGGTCAGCGCGGTGGCGTCGCGGCGGGGGTCGGTGATGGTGCTCAGCGCGGCATGCACCCGCTCTATCGAGGTCAGGATGGTGTGCTCGCGTTGAGCGGGGGGAAGCGCCAGCACCGGGCCGAGTGCTTCGGCCGCACCCTCCACCTCGCCCTGGGCCACCCGGGCCACCGCGAGAGCACAGCGGGCAGTCGCCTCGTTTCGGAAGGAACCGCCCTCGATGGCCGCAGGGTAGGCGGCCAACGCTTCCAGGGCGAATCGTTCCGCCTCGCCCGCTTCCGGCGCACCGCCCCAGGAGAGCGCCTCGGCGGCGTAGCCGAGCTGGGCGGGCCGGATGAAGTTGCATAGCCCGCCAAGGTCGTCCAACTCGTCGGGTTGCACCCGGTCCCGCGCCTCGGTCGCCCGGGCCAGCGCGACCTGCGCTTCGTCCAGTCGGTTCAGCGCGGCCAGGGCGCGGGCTTCGCTGCTAGCCAGCAGCACCACGGCGGTGCCCCGGCTGCGGGCCGCCGGCTCCGTGCCGAGCCGGGCATAGCGCACCGAGTCCTCCCAGCGCCCCGACCAGTAGGTGATGTTTGCCTGCAAGCCCCGGATCCAGGTGCGCAGCCCGTCGTGCCCGGCGTTGTCCGCGCACGCGTAGCCGGTGCGGGCCTGCGTCATCGCGTCATGGGCGGCACCGAGATCCCGGGAGGCCATCGCCATCAGCCCACAGGTGATCCCGGCGACCAGATAGAGGTCTCGGGTCTGCGCCGGCCGCTGGTGTCCTTCCAGCAGCTCGAAGGCACTGTCCTGGGTGCTCGCCAGGTCACCGAGCAGGGTGGATAGCGGCTGCTGGAGGTACGCGACGACCAGGCGGCGCACGTCATCGGCCAACTGGTCGAGCGTTTCGGCCCCAACGTTGGACGCCTCGATGCGGGTGAGGAAGTCCCGGGCCCGCTCAGCGCTCATGGCAATCACCTGCCCTTCCCAGTCCATCCGGGCGGTGCCCCGCGCCGTGACCATCCCATTGTGCCTCCGGGTGAACCGGAACGCTCCGGTGCCATACGGTGGGCTCAACAGCCGCGCCGCCGGTTCGGCGAACAGCTTCTCCAGGGTGGCCTGTGCCTGCGGGTGGGGCAGGCTGAGCAGCTCCCCGGCCACCCACCGGTAGGCCTGCCGCTGGCTGAGTACGGTCCCCTGGGCGGCCCGTTGGTACTGCTTGCGGAACTCCTCCATGGTGAGGTGCCGCTGCCGGAGCAACTGTTCTAGCCGGGTCCGTGACGACTCCTGCTCGACCATTCTCATCTCACCCCTCGACTCGGTTGGCTCACTGTAGATCCCGGTTGCCGGAATGAGGGGCGGTTCCGGAGCGGAGGGCAGCAGAAGGCGCTCGATGGCAGGGATCGTGACACTGAGCGCGACGGCGGAGGTACAGTCCTCCTGGCCACCCTCACGCCCGGGGTGGCGCTGTCGTGGGAGACACTAGCTGCTTGATCATTGCGTCGTAGATGGGCGCGTCGGGGAATGGTTGGATTCGGCCCACGGGTTGGTAACCCCACGAGAGGTAGGCCTGTTGCGGGGCTGGCGCCTCCGGGCGCACGAGAAGGGTGATCCGTTCCTCGGATAATCCGGCCGTCAGGTAAGTATGGAGTTGGCGCCCGATACCTTGTTGCCGGTAGGGGCGCCGGACCGCTAGCTCAATGATCGCGAATGTGCGTCCGGGGTATTCGGTGGTGATCTCGTCGGAGAGCGGTGTGAGGGCACCGTTCCACCACGTCGTCCCCGTTCGGAGCGGGAAACCAAATGCGAACCCGATGGGCTCACCGGCTCGGCGTGCGATCACGAGCCGAAAGTTGCGCTGGTCGATTGTATGGTGCCAACCGGACGCGAAATCCTTCACCTCTGCTGGACCCTCGTGGTAGGGCGGCTCCGCATAGATCTCGGCGTAGAGGTCACGGACTGCATCGCCCTGGGCCAGGGCGGTGTCCGTGCCGTAGATGGTGAACGTGAGCTGGTCCACACCAACCCGAGCGGCGTCGCTCATGTCACCGTGGGGAGCAGACGACGGGCGGCCGTCGCGAAGCTTTTCGCCGGCGGATATTTCTGCTGTCCCAGCAAGTCAACAGTGCGGTGCAAACGGGTGACGATCCGGCCGGAACCGCACCCCGCATGCACTCCTTGGATGGCCTCGCTCATGACGCTGATCGCCTCGTCGAACTGGCCACGCTGGGTCAAGACCGAGCCCAAGTGACCCGCATAGCTAATACGGTTACGCGGAAACGCCGCCGCATCCACAGTGGCAAGAGCGGTGCGGGCGGCTACCTCGGCGGACTTACCCTGGCCGGTGACCAAGGCGACCCGCGTTTCGTGCGAGGCCAGATCGGCCGGACCCCAGAAATCCAGCCAGAAAGGCTCATCCCCTCCTCGCCCGCGGTCGAGCCACTGGTGAGCCTGGCCGATCGCGGAGGCAGCGGCGTTGCGATCGCCGGCCAGGGCGTGCCCGACGGCTTCCCGCGCCGCCAGCAGGGACAGCAGCATGGAGTTCCCGCCTTGATCGTGAGTCGCTGCTTTTCGGGCGGCCTGGACCAAGCCCACCGTCTCTGCCCCGTCACCCGCATCGGCGGCTTGCTGCGCCATGGACCCCAAAGCCGTCACGCGGACGTCGGGCACCTCGGCCACGTCAGCGAAATGGCATGTTTCCAGCCACCAGTGGTGCGCCTTGTCTGGCCGACCCGCGTCGTAGGAAAGCCACGCCACGTGTTCCATGGTTGCCGCGGTGACGTTCTGCAACTCGCGGCCGACCGCGGGCGAGTAGCTACCCCGGCGAACAGCGTCCCGCAGCCGTCGCGCCATCCCCTCGGTCAGCTGGCACACGATGCCGCCGCCGTGCTGGTCATCCAGCTGGTAGAGACGGCGTAACGCCGCCCAGCACTGGGTCACCTCGGCGGCGTCGATCCGCCCCGCGGTGGCCACGTTGTGCGGCAGCAACGCCCTCACGGCGAGACCCGTGGCTCCCTCGAGAACATTGCGTCGCTTCACATTCTCCAGGGTAGGTCGCCGCTCCGGATCACTGGTGATGCCCAGGACCGCAGGTGGCACCCCGAGCACATCAGCAAGATCGGCCAAGACGGCGGTATCCCGCGCGGCACGGCTCACCCCGCGCTCCACCCGGGAGATGGTCGCCTGCGAGTAGCCCGACCGGTCGGCCAGCTCCTGCTGCGTCCAACCGTGGGCCTGGCGAGCCAGCCGGATGACCGTCCCCGTCGCGCCAGCGGCGATGGCGGCCCGACCCTGCGGTGAGAGCAGGACCGCAACGACCGCGCCGAAACGGTCCGTGACCATCTCGCCCTCCCCCGCAACTTGGCGTTCGATTCGGTGCACTGTACCGGCCAGGTCAGAGTCGCTACGGCGGATGCAGATCTGCATAAAGCCCAGCGGGGGAACCCGTCACGGGTCCACAGTGGAGGCGCGCCACCGACGAGTGTCCCCGAGATCGCCGGCTGGCCGTTGGTTGAGCGAGCGGACCCCCGACGCCTCAGCTCCCGGCGGCCAGCCGGTCCCCAACCAACCCGGAATTGAGGTTCATCCCATGCCCGTTTACCCATCACAACCCCCCGACGAACCCTGGCGCGACACCGACGGCACCCCGATTCGCCTACACTGCTGGGTCGAACAGATCGCCGTGGACTCCGACCACGGGGCACTACCGTGCCGGCTACACCAACACGGCGAAGTCATCGGCCGGAGCAACGGCCTCGTGTACATCATCTTCGACCGCGATTACCTGATCACCTTGCCACCCCACCTGGTGCATGTGCTCCAAGCGCAAAGCGGGTGCTGATACCCAGGCTCCGATATCAAGTCCCCGAGGAACAGAGACCGTCAGCTGCTACTTCCAGATGCGAGTCTCATTTAATGCCTCTTTTTTTCTTAGGGCGTCGTCAATGCTAATTCCAAGCCGATTCGCGATCGCACATAGGTAAATCAGCACGTCAGCCAGTTCTTCATCAACGGTGCCAATTACAGAAGTTGTCCCTATGCGCATCTTTTCGTGCTTGCGGACAGCTTTGAATAATTCGCCGACTTCTTCGCCCAGCAAGAGACACTGCCGCACAACGTCACGGTGGCTGAAGCCACGCTCCTCCTCCATCTTTGCAACATAACACTGAATGTCATCAAGCACCATGGCTTGCTTCAACGGGAGCACGCAGCAACCTCACAGAGGGATGAAGTGTTCCTACGACAGGGCACGTACTAGTCAGCGCGCATTCTAGCCAAGCATGCTTGGGAAGCGCTACGTACACAACAAGTCATTGTCCGAGGATAAACCCGCAAATTTGCGGCATGGGCTGTGGACAGTTCCTGCCCACAGCAACGTGTGCCCAAGTCAAGGTTGTGGATGGCCACAGTGTGCTTGTGGAACGTTCGCAAACACGGAAATACCCACGACCTGGTGAATGCACAGCTCAGCACGTGCCCAGCAGCTGTGCCGTTACTTGTCGTCGAGGCGGCGGGCGCCGAGCTGCGCGGTGAGCAACTCTACGGCGATCTCCTCGGGGTCCCGGTGTTGGGCACGCTCCTGGGGCGTTCCGGTGGCCTCGGCGAGCATCGCCTCGTCGTCCTCCATCGGGGCCTGAGGGAGGGTCGCTGCAGCAGGGTCGTCGGGATCCGGGGGTTCGGGGGGTGGGGGAATGCCGTCGTCCGGGGGCGGCGACGGACGACGGTAGACAGGACGCTCCGGCGAGCGTTGCGGGGGGCGGGCGGCAGGGCGCTGCGGCTGCTGGGCGCCAGGACCTGCCTCACCACTGGCCTGTTCGCAGCGCACCTGCCAGTCAACCCCCAGGACGGTCCGCAGCGCGTGCTGGATCATCTCGACGTTGCGCTGATCACCCAGCCGGCGGGCCAGCGGGGCGGTGGGCAGGGTCAACACGAGGGCGTTGCCCTCCACCGCGCTCGCGGTCGAGTTACTGAACAGGACCTGGGTTGCCCGGCTCTGCTCACGCACCGCGTCCAGCAGGGCCGGCCACGCCTGTCGCACCGCGGCCACATCGAGCTGGCCTGCCGGGGGCTGGCATTGGGCTTGCGGAGGCTTGGCCTCGGGGCTAGCTGACGCCTTGGGGGTGGGCGGTGCCTCGGGGCTGGCTGGTGCCTCTGCACCGGCGATCGGCGGGGCAGTAGCAGGCTGGGCACTAGCGGGTGGGGCAATGGTCAGTCGCCGCTCCAAGCGCTCCAGCCGGTGGAGCACCGCACCGTCCTCCCCGGTGACGGCCGGCAACAGCATCCGGGCGCACATCAGTTCCAAGAGCAGCCGCGGGGCGGTGGCCCCGCGCATCTCGGCCAGGCCGTTATGCGTGATCTCAGCGAACCGGGTGAGGCTGGCCATACCCAGGGCTTGCGCCTGAGCGGTCATCGTCCCGAGCTGATCCTCGGGAGCGTCGACCAACCCCTGATACGCCTGCTCGGGAGCGACCCGCAACAGCACCAGGTCGCGGAAGCGCTGCAGGAGGTCGGAGGCGAAGCGCCGGGGATCGTGCCCCGCTTCCACTAGTCGGTCGACGGTGGTGAACACCGTGGCCCCGTCCTGGGCGGTCAGCGCGGCGACCAACTCGTCGATCAGAGCCACGTCGGTGACCCCGAGCAGCGCCACCGCCCGGGCGTAGGTGACGCCCTGCGTGCCGGTCCCGGCGAGCAACTGGTCCAGCACGGACAGCGAGTCCCGGGCGGAGCCACCGCCAGCGCGGATCACCAGCGGGTAGACCGCGGGCTCGATCAGTACCCCCTCCCGGGCACACACCTGCTCCAGCAAGGCGCGCATCGTGCCCGGTGGCAGCAGCCGGAACGGGTAGTGGTGGGTACGGGAGCGGATGGTGGCCAGCACCTTCTCCGGCTCGGTGGTGGCGAAGACGAACACCAGGTGCTCCGGGGGCTCCTCCACGATCTTGAGCAGAGCGTTGAAGCCCTGTGTGGTGACCATGTGGGCCTCGTCAATGATGAACACCCGATACCGGGACTCCGCCGGCGCGTAGAAGGCGCGGTCCCGCAGGTCACGGGCGTCGTCCACGCCACCGTGGCTGGCGGCGTCGAGCTCGACGACATCGATCGACCCGGGGCCCTCGGGCGCCAGCGCGACACAGGAGGGGCAGACTCCGCACGGGTCCGGTGTCGGGCCGGCCGCGCAGTTCAGCGAGCGGGCCAGGATGCGCGCGCTGGACGTCTTCCCGCAGCCCCGCGGACCGGAGAACAGGTAGGCGTGGTTGATCCGTCCGGCCGCCAGCGCCGTGCGCAGCGGTTCGGTGACGTGCTCTTGGCCTACCACCTCAGCGAATGCCGCCGGACGGTACTTGCGGTAGAGGGCCAGTGCCACGGTCGGGAGGTTACCGGGCGGCTACGACAGTCCTGAGGGCACGAGGTGCACTTCCGGTAGCCCGTCGCCCAGCTCCGCGGCGAGCCGGCGGTCACAGGTCCACAGCGGCACCCGAAAGCGCTCGGCGAGGGCGACATAGTGCGCGTCGTACGTTGCCTGCATCTGGTGTTCGTGGGCGATCTCCAGTGCCCTGGAGTGCAGCCGCGCATCGCCATGCAGTTCGAGGGGCAAACACAGGACGCGTCGCAGCCCGTCGTAAGCCGTCTCCGCGGTGATCCTTCCTGTTCGCTGCTGCTGGTGCAGCGCGTTAGCAACCTCGTAGTGCAGCAGACTTGGCGCGATCAGGTCGCCGTCCGATCGAACAAGCCGCTCCCACGCAGTCACGACGGCGGGATCCGCATCGAGGAGCCGGACCACCAGGCTCGCGTCAATGCAGCCGGCCGTAACGCTCCTCGTCCCGGTCCTCTCGGCCGACACGGATGGCCTCCTCCACGTTGAAGTCCTTCAGCCGCTCAAGCGCACCCTCTGCCCGTAACCGCTCGTGGTACTCCGCGAGCATCGCGTTGGCCCGGGCCCACTTGTCGGACCGGCTGGCGCACGCCGCCTCCCAGGCCTGCACAGAGACCACCACGGCGACTTCCTTGCCAGCCCGTTCCACAAAGACCACGTCGTGGCGGGCCGTCACGCCGTCGAGCAGCTCGCCGAAGTGTATTCGGGCCTCGGTCGCACTGACTTTGCGTTCGGTTCCGGCCATGTTATCCTCCGATCAATCGATCGATTGATCGTATCATCGAGGGGCGGTAGCTGTCTACCCGCCCGGAGCGACAGAGCGAGCGATGGAGCGATCCCAGAAACCCCTGGCGTACAGCGCGCGCCGGTCGATGCCACGCTCGGTGATCAGATGCGCCCGGATCCGTCGCACCGTCGGGGTGTGTCCGGCGATCCAGATCCGGCCCTGCCCCGGCGGCAGCCGCACCGCACGCAGCGCGTCCTCGAGCACCGTCGAGGCACCCGGCTCCCGATCGCCGCGGTGCAGCCAGCACACGCTCGGATGAGCCGCTGTCGGTATCGGCTGCTGCTCGGCGGCGTCGGCGACTTCGAGGTAGAGCTGCGCGCAGGCGTCGGCCGGCAGCATCGCCGCATACGCCTGGATCGCCGGCAGGGCGGTCTCGTCCCCGGCGAACAGGTGCCAGTCCACGTGCGGGTCGGGCCGGTAGCGGCCGCTGGAACCGACGAATTCCAGGGGTTCACCCGGCCGCACCCGCCGCGCCCAGATGGCTGCCGGCCCCGGTCCGTGCAGCACGAAATCAATGTCCAGGCGGGGGGCCGCAGGGTCGTAGTCGCGCACCGTGTAGTCGCGGGACACCAAACGCCCGCTGATCAGGTCGGGAACGTAGATCTTGAGTGTCTGTCCGGGGACAGCGGCTAAGCCGACCAGGCTCTCACCGGCGAGCCGGACCTGCGTCATCCGAGGAGTCACCTGCCGCACCGACGCCACCGTCGCCACCGTGCTGGCGGCACGACTGCGCGCGGGGGCCTGGGGACGCATCGGTTACCTCCTCGGCCGGCCGCGTCCGGTCCAGGGTGCCGCGGCGCCGGCGCGCGCTAGCTGGCCGAGTCGGCCTCCGAGGCAGCATCGGCCTGCCCGGCAAGTCTGGCCTCGGCGTCCCGGACCCGGTCCTGCAGCAAGCGGTACTCGTCGTTACCCGCCAGTCTCGCCTTCACCTTGAGGTCGAACACCTCTTGGGTGCGCCACGCCGATCCCCACTTGCGGTCCACCTCAGCAGCGGCCTCATCCTTGATCACAGCCATTCGCGTGCGCAGCTGTTCTAACTCCTGCCACACGGCATCTGCGCCGCCCTGGGCCTCCGCACCCTCATGGCTCACCTGACGGCCCGCCTCCCCTCGAGCGACGAACTCGCGCCGCTCTCGCGTTAGGGGACCCCGCGCACCCGCCAGAGCCTGCTGACCCTTGCTGCCTTCCGACCCTGGGGGGGTTCGCAAGATGGACGCCGCACGGGGTCCGCTCCCCAGTCTAGGGGGCTGCCCCTCGCCCCGGCACGGCACCCTCTCGGTGCCCGCCACCAGCAGCTTTGGCCGGTGGCGAGGCTGGCGGTAGCCTCGCGGGCGGAGGATTCGCCTAGTGGCCTAGGGCGCACGATTGGAAATCGTGTTGGGGTTGACAGCCCCTCGCGGGTTCAAATCCCGCATCCTCCGCCACCTACCAGCACAAATACGAACCTCCATGATCAAATTTCGTTCGTCAGGCCATCGCTGGGTCTCAGTTTGGGTCTCAGTTGACACCTGACGCCACAAGCGCACAGCGTGCGAGTCGCGGTGGCCTGCCGAGGCGCGTTACCGACACTGTTGCTTTTCAGACGGGCTCCGACGCTCCGGTCGATTCGTCGTCTCCCTTGTCGAATACGTCAGCGAACCGCTGACGCCATGGGGCAGGCAGGGCTGACGCAAGCCGCTGGATCGTCGCCCGCTGCTGGTCGCTCAGCTCTGCATCGTCAACTTCCGCATGTACCTCGGCCTCGGCTGCGCTGGGCCAGATGAAGTCACTGACCTGGTCAGCGATGGCGGCGACCAACTCGTTCGGAACATGCATATAGCGCTTGGCCATCGATGCTTCCGACCAACCCATGATCTCCATAACGGCAGGCAGTGGCACCTTCAGCACTAGCAACATCGTCGCCGCTGTATGCCGCGCGTCGTGCAACCTCGCATCTCGGACCTGTGCCCGCTTCAGTAGGGATTTCCACGCTTCATGATCGACCGTCGGATGCACAGGTCTTCCAATGTGATTTGTGAACACCCAGCCCTCGTCATGCCACAGGTCGGCCGCTCTTACCCGATCGGTCGCCTGTCGCTCCCGGTGGCGCTCAAGCGCCTGTACCAGCGGCAGGGGAATACCGACTGTGCGCTGACCAGCCCGTGACTTGACCTCGGTGGTCACCACTCCCCCACCGTGCCGTTGCGGGCAGTGCGCGCCGTACCGGCGTCCGCATGGCTTTTCCGATGCGCAGCCGTGCTGCCAGATGTACTGCTGGACGGCGCGGCGGACAGTCAACGTCGCACGATCCAGCTGCCGGAACGGGCAGAGCTGGGCAGGGTCCGTGCGGCACTCACTTGCCTTGGCGCATCCGTGCTTCCACCGGATATCTATATCCGACCACTTTAGCCCTAGAGCTTCGCCTCGGCGCAGTCCGAGCGTGAGGGCGACGATGAACCGTGCTCCGTTCCTCATGTTCTCGGTGGCATCGAGGATGCGGCGTGCCTCTTCTACAGTGAACGGCACAATTTCCTCTTCCACAACTCGCGGCGGTTTTGCTACTTTGGCGGGGTTCGAGGTGATGTGCCCACGCTTCACGGCTTCGTTGAGCGCGGCCCGCACTGTGCGGTGCGCCAAGTGAGCTGTGCCCGCGCTAAGCCCCTTCCCCTTGGGTTTGTTCGCCTGCATAAGCACGTACAGCTTTTCAAGGTGTTCGGGTTGCAACTTGTCGATCCGGTGCGCTCCTATCCCCGGTATCAGATGGTTGTAAACAGATGTTCGGTAGCCGACCATGGTGGTCCGGCGGACTGCGTTCGCAGCCACGTTTTCGACCCAGTGAGTCAGCCATTTTTCGACTGTCCACGCGAGCCCTGGTTTCTGGACTCTACCGGCGTCGCGCTGTCGCTCCAGCTCGCGAACGGCCCGGATCACCTCCGCCTCGGTCGCACGCTTAACGTGGCGACGATCGGGATTTCCATTGTCCTTCACGCCGACCGTGACACGTCCGTGCCACAAGTGGTCATACTCACTGAAGTAGACGCTCGACGCGCCGTTTGGGGCACGTGCCCCCTCTGCTCGCTTTCGGCGGGCCATTGGTGTCCTTCCCTAGGATGCAATCAGGCAGCAACCAGTCGTGCCGCATAGGCATTGACAGCGTCGATGTGGATGCGTCGTAGCCTGCCTATTTGGACAGACTCGATTTCTCCGGTCTTAACGAGTCGGAAGGTCGTCGTCCGGCCGATGCCGAGCCGCTCGGCGACTTCTTCAACAGTCAGCAACACTCGTTCTGGCATTTTCCTTGGTTCGGGTACTTGAGCGGGAGGGCGGTCGGATATCAGCTCGACTAGACGAGCAACGACCGAAGCAATCTCGGTATCTCGACTCTCAGTACTCATCGCGCCTCCTCGTGCTCACCCGGGCTCTGGGGAGCCGCTACATCCGCGACAGCCGCTACGTGCCTGGTCAGCCCGGTAGCGGCCCTGTGGGGTGTAGCGGATGTATCCGCGACACGTCCGGTTGCCGCGACGGGGTTGACCTGCGGTGTAGCGGCTGTCGCGCTTGTCGCGGCTGGGGTGGGTGGGGGCAGGTAGCGGTCCCAGGCGTCGGCGAGACCTTCGGGTGCGGCGGTGCGGTAGCCCTTGACCACCTCGCCGCCGGGCATCCGCAAGTCGTGCGGCCTGACCCCGTACCGGCTCAGTTCCTTGGCGAGGCGCCGGGCGTCAAGGGGTTTGCCGTTCAGGTCACCCCAGGGCGATTCGTCAATGCTGCACAGAGTGGGGAGAACGTCGGCTGTAGTCATCCTTTCCGTGCCAGCGCGGGTAAATAGCTCGCGTAGGTCGGCGAGGAGGCGGACACCGAATGAGGTCAGTTGGGGTCCGGCGTCGAGGACGAAGTGCCGGCAGGCGTTGCGAGCGGTACCCGGCCAGTGCCCGCCTGCGGTGTCCGCGATGGCCAGGAGTGGTTCCCAGATCTCAGCCGAGCGGTCGGCGACTCCCGTGGGCATTGTGGGTTGAGCATCACCGAGTCGGGTTCCTACCGAGTCGATCCACGCGGCAAGTCCTTCTCGGAGGGGATGAGCCTCTTGCGATACGTGGCGTTCGCGGAAGGGTTCGACCGGTTCGTCGGAACGGCGTCGGCGCATGTGAATGGTGATAGCGCGGGTAGTGATCGTGGCGGGCATGGCACCGGCGATCCCGGCGAGAGCGGCGGGGGCGTAAACGGGGAAGCGCTCGACTTTCATGTTTTTGGCATCCCCGACACAGCGAGCGATGGTGGCCGAGCGCTTGTACCCGGCGTTGAGCAACCCGCGAAGGTCCTCATTATTCCCACCGTTCTTGGGGTTGAAAATCGCATCTACCTCATCGAACAGGATCGTGATCGGTCCCTGGGACACCAGCCGGAACAACGCGGCTGGCGTCGCAGAGATGGTCATCTCGGGTGCCCGCACGAGGTATTGAGCGACTTCCAGGACCCGGGTTTTCCCGGAGCCGGGTTCCGCGGAGTCGAGAATCAGCCGGGGAGTGACGTAGAACTGCTCACTGGCGTGGGTGTGGGCGTACCACAGCGCCAGGGTCGGCGCGCAGTGCTCGGAAGGAAACACCGAGAACCGCGCCACGAACGCGGCCACGTCATCCAGCACGTCGTGGCCGGCCCGGGTGACGGCCACGGGTGTGGGCTGCCCCAGCCAGTCCAGCGGCCGGGCTGGGGTGGTCCCGGGCGCGGCCGGTGGTGTCCCGGCGTGCTGTTCATACCAGGCCTGCTGACAACCCTCCGAGCAGAAATCCGCTGACGGCGATGTGCTCATGGGCTGCCCGCAGTGCTGGCAGGGGCGCTCGCCGAGGGCGGTTTCGATCGCGGTGAGCGCGGTGTCGATGTCGGGTTTCATGCCGCTCCCTGGTGGCTGGTACGGGTGGTGGTGCGGCGTGGGTTGCGGGCCCCGGCTGTGAGTCCGGCGGTGATGACGCGGGCGACTTCGCGGGGTGTGCAGTCGCAGTCGGCGCTGATCAGTACGTCGGCGGCGGTGGTGAGTTCGGCCCGGGCGGTGGTCTCATCGAGGAATCCGGCGCCGATGAGTTGTCCGAGGGCGTAGGCGGCGCGGCAGAGCACGGCGTTGTGCTGCCCTGATGGGGCTGTGTGGACCCGGTGGCACTCGCCCCGCACAGCGGCACCCACATAGCTGCTGAGGTTGATCGTGACCGGCTGAGCGGGCGCTGAGAGCGCCGGAGGCGGCGTGGGAGTCAGTGCCCGGTGTAACCAGGTGGGCAGTTCAGCGGGGTCCCGGCCGTCAATCAGCCGATATGCGCTCGGCGGGACCGGACTGCCGGGTGCGACGACGTACCCGCCGTACGCCCGGGTGTCGATCTTCCATCCGATCACGCCCTGGGTATTGCGCAGCCGCACACCGGGTGGGGTGGTGTAGTACAGATGCCACCCACCCACCGAAGGGGTGGACACGGTGTAGGTGGGAGCGAGGGTGGTGCCCTGGGCTCGGGCCAGGGCCCGGAGCACCCCGGCGCCGGATCTGATGCCGAGGGCAGCCCACCGCTGGGGTACGGGCTGGCCGGGTTTGGCGGTGTCGAGATCGATGACCACCAGCCCCGAGGGACCGGTGGCGATGCCGATCGAGTACGGGGCCTGCCGCCACCAGTAGTGGATTTGGTCGGGGTCGGTGCTGGCCCGACTCTCCCACCGATCGATCACCGGCGGCCTCTTGGCGCCAGGGGCGACGGGGAACACGTGCCAGCCCCGGGCAGCCAGGTGCAATGCCGATTCGCGCAGGGTGGTGTCCACTGTGGGGTTCTCCGATGCTAGGAAGGAATTGGGTGTGGGTGCCTCACCCGGCGGTGGTGGGCAGTCAGTAACCGCCGGGTGAAGGGAACTCGAAGCCGGTCAGGGGGTGCGCTGGTCTTTGATCGTCATCACGTTCGGGTCTCCTCCTGATTACTTTGAGTAGTCGTGTGGTGGCGTGCGGAGGGAGGGATCCGGGGAGGGAGGGACCCGGCAGGCGGGTGCTCCTACCCCGGTTTTGCGGGGTTTTTGCCGTCGTTCAGGCAGCCAGGACGTGGGTCCCTAGAGGGAGTTGTGGCTGGTCAGGTTGGGGAGGCAGGGGTGGGATGCGGGTGGGGAGAACTCCCCAGGTCCCCCGGTGCCTCCCCACTCCGGGTCCCTGCCCTATCCGTCACCCTTCGTAGTACGACGGCGGTCACGGTCAGTGAGAGCGTGGGTGACGTCAGTGGCGCGGATGACTTTGACTCCCCCGGATTTGACCGGCTCGATGTCGTAGTCGGCCAGTGCGGCGCTGAGGTCTTGGAAGCTCCAGCCCTCATAGACCCTGGGGTTGAGTTCGGCCAGCCGGGTCAGCACCACCTGAGTGCGCACCCGCCGCTCCCCCCGCAGCGCCTGATGGATATCCGCCAGGTGATCGGCTGCTTCGTCGTCCTCGTTCTGGTCGGTGGTGGGTTCACCGGTGCGGCGCAGCTCGGTGATGGCGGCCATGGCGCGGGTGACCACGGGGGTAACCATGTCCACACCGTCGGAGTAGGGCACGTAGAACCCGCGGACCAACTCGAAGGTGGCGTCGCTGACGCCGACCATGACACTGGTGCCCCGGTCGGTGTGCATCCGCAGATCGGTCGCCCGAATCCCGGCCCGGTACTTCCCCGACCCCAACAATCCGTCGTTGGCAATGTGGTCGGCCACCGAGAACGCGACCCCACACGAGGTGTTGCGAGTGACTTCTTTGGGGATCGAGGTCGCGGTCGGCGACTGGGTATCCAGAATCAGGGTGATCCCGAACTTACGGCCCTGCTTGATCACACTGATCGCCAGTTTCTCGGCCTGCTCCCCATAGGTGGGGTGCCCGAACAGCTCGTGACACTCACTGATCACACAGATCAGGGGATGCAGCCCGAGGGCGGGTTTGTCGGCCAGCCGCCGGGAGGTCGCCGGGGGGCTGCCCGGCAGGGTGGCCAGCAGCTTGCCCCGCCGCTCCATCTCGGCGAACAAATCCGCCAGGGCTTGCACGGTGGCGGCCGCGACGTCAGGACCCATGCCCACCTGATACCGAGTCAACCGTGGGGCGAACGGTTTGAAGTCGGTGTTCTGGGCGATCACGAACACCCACAACTCCGCACTCGGGTCCAGCGCGGCCCCCAACACGAGGATGCGGACCAGGGCGGTCTTGCCTTGCCCGGGACGGCCGCCGACGATCCAGTTGCGTTCGAAGAACTGCCCGTAGATAACGTGGCCGCGCTGGGTCTTGCCGATCGGCACTCCCTCGAACACATCCACACTGCCCTCGTGCAGCAGCGGCCAGGGTCCGGCACCACCACCGAGTTTGCCCTTATCGGCGATCCACAGATCCAGCAGACCAGCCTCGTGTCCTTGGGTGGGCCAGGTCTCCAACGCCGCCCGACCGAGGTTGGCAGCCAGGGTGGTGCGTTTGGCCGCCACCATGTCCGCAGTGGTGCCCATCGGCAGCCGGATCTGAGCGTAAGTGCCCTCCCCATCCACCCGGGCGGGCACGGTGTAGACCAGCTCACCACCATTTTTGAAAAACCGATCCAACGGGCCAATCCCCAAATGGGCGAGGGCTTGGGAGATCATCCGCTCATCAATCCAGGAGTCGGCGTCATCCCGCTTGGGGTGGAGCAGCCAGCCCGCACCCGGACTCCGATCCCGACCCTCCCAGACCGCAGCAACCAGCCACCCGACCGGTAGTACCTTGAACACCCAGATCAGGATCACTCCGGTGATGCCCAGCACGGTGTAGACACTGGCCAGCCACGGCCACATCTGCGCCCGAGACACCTGGGAATCGATCAACACCAGCACCCCACCGAGAAAGGCCGCGAGCAGGGCGGCGACGGTGAGGCGGTGGGCGGCGAGGCCGAGTTTGGCCCACCTAATCCGGGCATCCGAGCGGATCAACTCCTGAGCCCGGCGACGAGCCTCGACATCCCCCGCAAGCCAAGCCGCCCTCGCATCAGCCCGCAGATGCCCGTGACTGGCCCACATCCAGCCCTTGGCGATCCACCGCCCATGCCCCCGCACCGCAAACCACCCCAACCGGGCCACATCCCGCGGTGCCTTGCGCAGCCGATAGGCCACCACCCCCCGGGCCTGCACCACCCTCGGGGACCTGACCACCCCCCGTACCAGCATCACCACCCCTGCGAGCAACCCGGGCAGCAGACCGACACCATCTGCGGCGGTGTGCTGCTCGGTGATTAGCTCGCCGTCCAGGACCTCCGGCGCCGGTTCCACCGGGGTAAGAGCCTGGGTGGGGAACGGAATCAGGTTGTCGTCGGGTTGGAGCTGCGCGTCAATCATCGCCGGCTCCCTCGGTGGTCGGTGGTGTGCAGGATCTCGGTGACGGAGAACATCCGGGCGATGGCGGCTCCGGCGAACAGCGCGGGGACGCCTAATGCGATGCCCCAGGCGCGGGGATCGGTGGTGAAGCTGACCACCGCCCACTGGATGGCGACGATGACCGCGGTGGTGCCCAGGGCTCTGCCCAGGTTGCCGCCCATGCGGGTGACTTCCTGGGTGTGCCGGGCGGCCCGGTAGCCACCGCGAGCGCCGCTGCGAAACGCCGCCAGCAACCCCAACCCGGCCAGTGCCACCACCACAACCACCACCGGAGCAAGGTGCACCGAGGTCATCGGGACTCACCCCCACCCACGCGATCCACAACAGCAGGGCGGGATTCGACCAGGAAGCACCGGCTGCAGTGCCGGTACTCGCTCAGCGCGGGGCGCGGGCCGAGGAGGGCGGGGTAGCGCCACGGGGTGAACTCATGCCCTTCGGCCTCGCAGCTCAGGACCGGGCCGCACGCTGAGCACCACAGCCGGTCACCGGGGCCGATCCGCCAGCCCTGGGCGGCGGCTGCGTCGAGCGCGGCGTCCTCGCTCGGGTAGTGCGCTTCGAACCCGGGCTCACCCAGGGCGTCCCCGCAGTGATGGCAGTGGACGCTGACACAGGTCTGCACCTGTAACATTCCCCTCTCCTTGGTGGTGTTGGTGGGTAATTGAGCAGCCCCGACCCGGTGGGCGCGTTCTTGGCGGTTCGGGCCGCCGGGTCGGGTGCGGTACTCATTGATCAAGGTCATGCCGCCACCCCGGCCGTGGGGTCGTGCTCTCTGGTGGCGGCCTTCTCGCCGTTGGCCGCGACCGGCGCTGGCAGCGGCGATGACCGGGCCATACGGGCCAGGGCGCGGTGCGTTTGGCGGTGCTCACGGCGCAGTGCTGCATCCCGGTCAGCGAAGAGCGGCGGCACCGGGCGAACCGGCCGCGTTGCCGCGTCAGCTTCCATGATCAGGATGTCGATGACGGCTGGGGTCAGGCCGTCCGGGTAGTTCGGTGGACCATCCATCTGCCACTCCCTCTGCGTTGGGTGGCAGTAAGCTAACAGTTGATATGACTACAAGTCAACTGGTAGCTCTCAAGGGGGCGACTAGTCTCCTTCTAGCTGCGAAAACGCTCTGTTATGCTGCTGATATGCTGGCAAGCCAGAGCGGTCCCCCGACACGACAGGAGGCGGCATGATGGGCCCACACTCCCGGATCTCCCGGTCCGAGCCGCTACACCACCAGGTGGCTCGCAACCTCCGCAACGACATCGCGGCAGGCGTGCTGCGCGACGGTCAGCCCCTCCCCACGACGCGCGAGCTCGCCGAGCAGTGGGGCGTCAGCGTCTTCACGATCAGCGAAGCCATGAAGCTCCTGGCAAAAGAAGGACTGATCGTGACCAAACCGCGAGCCGGTCGGGTCGTGAACGCGCCCGATCAGGCGCGCCAGAGCGACCTCCGGACCAGCACACCTCACGTCGTCCTGATCGGGGGATACGCAGGCAGTGGAAAGACTGAACTCGGGCGAATTCTTGCTCGTGAGACAGGCTGGCCCATCCTCGACAAGGACACGCTGACCCGGCCCGTCGTGGAGGTTGCCCTCGAAATACTCGGCTGCTCACCGCATGACCGAGAATCAGCGACCTACCTCGACGTTATCCGGCCGCGCGAGTATGAAGCTTTGATGAGCGCGATGACGGAAAATGTGCAATGCGGAAACAGTGCGATCACCACGGCACCGTTCATCCGCGAACTTCACGACACAGCCTGGATCAACAGGCTCACAGCCGCTTGTCAGGACATGAACGCGGTACTCTCCATAGTCTGGGTCTACTGCGATGCCACCACAATGCACACCTATTTGCGACACCGCGGGGCGGCGCGCGATGCCACCAAGCTAGAAAACTGGAATGCATACCTGGATACCATCGACCTCACATTTCGCCCACCGGTTCCGCACACCGTCATTGACAACTCGGCATCCGTTACCCCCTTGCAAAAACAGGCCATGAAGCTGCTGGCCTCGATCATTAGTGAAGGTGCGCGGTAATGCCAGCTGTGATACTCTACGGTCCACCGGCGGCCGGGAAAGACACGGTCACCAAGGCCCTGACCTGGCTAGACGGGAGTTATCGGCTTTATCGACGCCTGAAGGTGGGAACCGGCCGCACGACCGGTTACCGGATGACCACACTGTCCCACATCAATACACTACGGAACGCGGGCTCGGTCGTCTGGGAAACTCACCGGTATGACGCGCTGTACGTCGTGGACCGGGCACCGCTGACCGACATGCTGCAGGTATGCATCCCGGTCCTGCACACGGGACAAGTCGAGGCCATACAAGCCGTAACCGCTGCCCTGCCCCCCGCCACACCATGGGTCACCGTATGGCTGTGGTGCCCTCGCCCTATCGCCGCCAGACGGATCGCCAACCGTGGCACCGGGGACACGAGCGCCCGGCTGCGGGCATGGGATGAGACAGAGCCCCTGCCAGAAGCTGACCTCTCCATCAACACAGCCGAGGTGCGCCCCGCGGACGCCGCTCAAACAATTCACCGTCACATCCAAACCCCACGCAACCAGAGACGACCATAAAGCGGCCGAACGCCCCAGCTCACAAATGAACCGAAAAAGATTCGATCCCCATCGGCTTCTGCGTAACCCCCCACTCATCCCCCTGGAAAGGTGCCCATCGGTGGACCCCATCGACCTCGCGTTCCTGGAAGGCGACGACATCCGCGCCGCCCTAAGAGCCCGGGACATCGGCACGCTCTACCGCCACCTGCGGCGACTGGGCTTCAGCCAGCGCCACCTCGCGGACCTGACCGGCCAGTCCCAGTCCGAGGTCAGCGAGATCCTCAGAAGCCGCCAGGTGATGAACGTCTGGGTGATCGAACGCATCGCCGACGGCCTCGGCATACCCCGAGGATGGCTGGGCGTGGGCTACTGTGACAAAGAGGCCCCAGGTGAAGAAATCCCCGCTGACGAGGTCCCCGAGGAGCCGCCGGGCGAGCAGGAAGTGGACGAGGACGTGAAACGCCGCGTCGTGATCGCCCTCACCATGGCGGTGGCCCTGAACCGGGAGCTACCGGATCGGCCCGAGTTGGCCCTGCCCGCCGAGGAGGAGCTGCCCCCGCAGCTGGAGATGTTCCACGTGCACATCGTGCGGGCGGTCCGCGACCAGCTCGTCAGCCTCTCGCAGTACTACGGCGGGCAGGGCGACCTCTGGACCAGTACGGCGAAGCACTACACGCGGTGGATGAAGGCACCCGGACCCGAGGCGGTCAAACTCCGGCTGGCCGCCGCGCTCTCCGAGCTGCACACCCGAGCCGGCTGGTGCTGCTATGACTCTGGCAGAGACGGGAGCGGCCACTTCGCCCGCGCCCTCTCCCTCGCCCACCAGGCCAAAGACAGTTACTGCATCGCCTACGCCGCGTGCTGCAATGGGGTAACCATGGTCCGCAGTGGGCGGCCGAACGACGCACTGAAACAGTTCCAGCTGGGACAAATCCACTTGGGGGGATTCCGGCTCCGCTCCGGGCGCGAGGAGGATCGCCGGCTACCGACCCTTATCTCCTACCTGGATCGGAACTCCGCGACCGCTTACGGGGTAATGGGCGACTCAAAGTCGGCGGAACTCCTCCTCACTCGGGCGCACGAGGGGTGGGAGCCCGGTGACGCCGCCGACCGTGGGCTCACGCACGGGGGGACAGCGGGAGTCTGGCTCGATCTGGCCCAGTTCGACGCCGCCGAGGCATCCGCCACCAAGGCGCTCCGCAGCTACGGCGAGAACCATCGTGTCCCCCGGGCTATGACCGAAGTCCTGCTCGCCGAGGTCTACCTCCGCGCCGGGGAAGCCCAGGGACTCGCCCTAGCCCACCAGGCCATCGAGAAGGTGAGCACCCTGCAGTCCTTCGCCGCCCGCCGGGAACGACTGATCCCCCTCGCCACCGCCCTGGAAGCCCGACCCGGCACCGACCGACGCGACCTAGCCCGCAAGGCCCGACAGATCGCCACCACCCCGATCTAACACCCCGTAAATCGGACTGATGCTCCAACACCAGCGCCACCACGCACGACAGAGCCACCATCAGACCTAAGACGGTTCAGTGGGGGCTGGTCAGCGACGCTCGCCCGTGCGGCGGGCCGGCCCTGACGCTGGTCAAGGGCAGCTCGCCGCGATCGCGTAGTAGTCCCAGCCGGATGGGTCTCACGCGTTCACACACCGCGAGTTTCAGAACCCCAAATCCTCAATCCCGGGCCAAACGAGTAGTCTATCATTCCCGGATGAGTGTTATCATGTGACGATAAGTATCCCCCCTTCTCAACGAGACCGTGCAGCTTGGGGACGTTGTGGCCCACCTCTTCATCAGCTATGCCACCCCAGACCGAGCGATCGCCGAGGAAGTGCCGGAGTGGCTGCGGGCCGCCGGCCACGAGCCCTTCCTCGCCCGCGACCTCCACGACACCACCAACATCATCACCGCCCTGCGCGCCGCGCGGACTGTGGAGCAAGCGGCCGCAGCCTGGGCCAGCGCGGGTCGGGCCGAGCACTACCTCTGGGACGACAAGCGGCTCACCACCGCTTTGCAGGCGATCACGTTGGGCGACAGCCGGGTGAATCAAGCATGTCCTGACTTGCCCATCACCACCCGGGAGTAATCGATGGGTGCCTCCGGGGAACAGCCCCCGAAACCGCCAACGCCGCAGCCTGCAGGGGACTCCGCTCCCCTGGAAGCACCCGCTTCTGACCACACCCGCAGTAACCAAACCGCACGGGACCTGCACCCGCCCCATCAGGACGGTGTTCGGGGCACCACTTCGGGATATGACGCCTTCATCTCCTACAGTCACGCCCTAGACGGTTCCCTCGCACCGGCGCTGCAGACCGGGTTGGAGCGCTTCGCCAAACCCTGGTACCGCGCGCGGGCCCTGCGGGTCTTTCGGGACAACGCCAGCCTGTCCGCCAACCCAGGCCTGTGGACCTCCATCGAGGAAGCGCTAGCCGCCTCGGCCTGGCTGGTACTGATGGCCTCACCGAGGGCGGCACAGTCCGAGTGGGTCAACCGCGAGGTCGCCTGGTGGCTGGCGAACAAGTCCCCGCAGCGGGTGCTTGTGGTGCTCACCGAGGGCAAGTTCGCCTACGCCGACGACGCCGGAGGCGATGACGGGACGAACGCGGCTCTGCCCCCCGCGCTGCGTGGCGCGTTCCGGGAAAGCCCTCGCTGGGTGGACCTGCGCTGGCTGCACGACGTGGAGCAGGTGGACCAGTCCAACCCCCGATTGCGGGACTGCGTGGCCGACATCGCCGCAGCTGTGCGCGAAGTGCCCAAGGACGAGCTGATAGGTGAGCACATCCGCCAGCACCGCCGCACTATGCAGCTGGCTCGTGGTGCCGTCACCGCCTTGGCAATACTGTTGATCGCGGCGCTCGTGGCTGCGGTCGTCGCCTTCCAACAACGCGCCACTGCGCAGAAGGAACGCGACACCGCCATCTTCAACCAGATCACCGCGGAAGCCGACCGACTGAGCAGCACGGACATCTCTCTGGCGGCCCAACTCGACCTCACCGCCTATCGCATGCAACCGACACCGGATCTTCGCACGACTCTGATCACCCTGGAAGACACCCCCCTGTCCACCCCGCTGACCGGCCACACCGACAGTGTCTCCGCGGTGGCGATCAGCCCGGATGGGCGCATTTTGGCCAGCGCTAGCTGGGACCGCACGGTGCGGTTGTGGAACGTGAGTGACCCGGCCCACCCCACACCCCTTGGCGCACCACTGATCGGCAACACCAATAGGATCTTCGCGATGGCGTTCAGCCCCGATGGGCATACCTTGGCCACCGGCGGCGCCGACCACACCGTGCGGTTGTGGAACGTGACCGATCCCGCCCATCCCACCGCTCTGGGCCCGCCCCTGATCGGCCACACCAGCTCCGTCGAGTCGGTGGCGTTCAGCCCGGATGGGCGCATCCTGGCCAGCGGCAGCTATGACCGGACCGTGCGGTTGTGGAACGTGGCCGATCCCGCCCACCCCACCGTTCTGAGTGCACCCCTGATCGGCCACACCAACGTAGTCAGATCGGTGGCGTTTAGTTCGGATGGGCGCACCTTGGCCAGCGGCAGCGACGACGGCACGGTGCGGTTGTGGAACGTGAGTGACCCGGCCCATCCCACCGCTCTGGGCCCACCCCTGACCGGCCACACCAGCTCCGTCGAGTCGGTGGCGTTCAGCCCGGATGGGCGCACCCTGGCCAGCGGCAGCTATGACCGGACCGTGCGGTTGTGGAACGTGGCCGATCCCGCCCACCCCACCGTTCTGAGTCCGCCTCTGACCGGCCACACCAACGTAGTCAGCTCGGTGGCGTTCAGCCCGGATGGGCGCACCCTGGCCAGCGGCAGCTGGGACCAAACCGTGCGGTTGTGGAACGTGAGTGACCTAGCTCTCCCCACTGCTCTGGGCCCGCCCTTGACCGGCCACGCCAGCACCGTCGGCTCGGTGGCGTTCAGCCCGGATGGGCGCACCCTGGCCAGCGGCAGTGCCGACCGCACTGTGCGGTTGTGGAATATCCCCGATGCAATCATGACCGGCCACACCAACTACGTAAACGCAGTGGCGTTCAGCCCGGATGGGCGAACTCTGGCCAGCGGCGGGGATCAGACGGTGCGGTTGTGGAACGTATCCAATCCCGCCCACCCCACCGCTCTGGGCCCGCCCCTGACCGGCCACACCAACTTCGTCTCCTCGGTGGCGTTTAGCCCGGATGGACGCACCCTAGCCAGTGGCAGCGACGACCGGACCGTGCGGTTGTGGAACGTGAGCGACCCGGCCCACCCCCTACCGCTAGGCCCGCCCTTGACCGGCCACACCAATACCGTCGAGTCGGTGGCGTTCAGCCCGGATGGACGCATCTTGACCACCGGCAGCTGGGACCAGACGGTGCGATTGTGGAACGTGAGTGACCCGGCCCACCCCACGCCGCTAGGTCCCCCTCTGACCGGCCACACCAGCGCCGTCGCCTTGGTGGCGTTCAGCCCGGACGGGCGCACCCTGGCCACCGGCAGCTATGACCAGACGGTGCGATTGTGGAACGTGAGTGACCCGGCCCACCCGAGCGCCCTGGGTCCGCCCCTGACCGGTGACACCAACTCCGTCTTCGCGGTGGCGTTCAGCCCGGATGGGCATACCCTGGCCACCGGTAGCGCCGACACCACCGTGCGGTTGTGGAACGTATCCAATCCCGCCCACCCCCTACCGCTAGGCCCGCCCCTGACCGGCCATACCAGCGCCGTCGAGTCGGTGGCGTTCAGCCCGGACGGGCGCATCCTCGCCAGCGGCAGCGACGACGACACCGTGCGGCTATGGGACGTGGGCGACCTGGCCCACCCCACGCCGCTGGGCTCACCCCTGACCGGTCACACCAGCGCGGTCAGGTCAGTGGCGTTCAGCCCGGACGGCCAGACCCTGGCCAGCGGCAGCTGGGACCACACTGTGCAGCTCTGGGGGATGAACGTGGACCAAGCCATCCAGCGGATCTGCGCCACCACCACGAACACCCTCACCCCCACGACGTGGATGCAGTACGTGTCACCCGGCCTGCCCTACCACCCACCCTGCCCATGACGCACACGATCAGCCACCCCAGCACCATCCGAAACGGATTTTGAATGGTCGCCCGAAACTGCAGTCCAGTTGCATCCCGTGACCTAGCCCGCAAGGCCCGACAGGTCGCCACCACCCGCACCTGAGGGCTCCACGACACGGACCACGTTGTCGGGTTCGTCGAGCCAGATCCACTGCTGCCCGTCCCGGCTGCGCAGACCGAAGCGATCGAGGCGCGGTTCGCCCTGCTCGTGCCACCAGTCGTAGGCGGCCTCAGCCTCGTCCCACAGCTTGCGCGGCCCCAGTTGGCGCACCGTGAACGGGGCCGGGTTATTGAGGTTGGCCTCCAGTTGCGCCCACGACTTGGTTGCCCCGTCGTCCAGCTCCAGGATGTGGTGGAGCGCGCCGTGCTTGTCCCACTCGACCACCAGACAGCACGACGCCAGCCGCGCCCCAATGGCGAACGTGCCCTTCTCCGGGTTCAGCATCCGATCCAGATCACTCCCGCGACAAGCGGTGGTACTGATCTGGGCGCGCTCGATGTCACGGTCGCTGGGCCGCCAGCCATACCGGGCGCGGCGCTGGCTGCGCAGGCGCATAAAGGCCACATCGCCGGAGAACCCGCCGGTAGCCACGCCGTCCTCAGCCAAGGTGAGAGTCAGCATGACCCCGTTGGACCAGTCCGTACCCCACGGCGTCACCAACCGTCCCCCCGGCCGGAGCTGCTCAAGCCAGGCGCGGGGCACGACCTCACGGATGGATGCGGTAGAGATCATCCGGTCATACGGAGCGCCCGCCGAGTACCCGACCAGGCCATCTCCAGTGATCACCAGCGGGTCGTATCCGGCATGGGCGAGCGCGCATCGAGCGTACTGCGCCAGGCGTGGATCCACTTCGATGGTGACCACCCGGCCGTGCTCGCCGACACAACGTGACAGCAGCGCGGCGTTCCAGCCGGTGCCGGTACCGATTTCCAGCACGGACTGCCCGGGACGCGCGTCCAGGGCGTGCAGCATCTCCACGACGATGCTCGGCTGGCTCGCCGAGCTGGACGCAAAGCTCCCCTTCTGGCCAGGCTGCACGTCACCGAGATTGACCTGCGTGATGACGGGCGCATCCGCCGACACTGCGGCGTGCCAGCCATCCGGGTCAGTGTGCTTGGACAACGCCACAAGCCCATCACCGCAGTGATCGTCTACCCAGATGGTGTCGGGAATGAACGCTGCCCGCGGCACCTCCGCGACCAAGGCGACCCAGGAAGATTGCGCATCGGTGAGGGTCACTTGTCGTCCTTATCGCCTCTGTCCTCTTTCCGGTGTTTACCGCCGCCGGACTCGTTCACATCCTTGGTTTTCGAGTGGTCGTAGCCCTGCTTGTGCCCATCCCTGTCGCGGTTGTCCTCGTGCTGGCCCTCAGCCATCGCTGCTCCCCATCATCGTGTGAGTTTTGTCGACTTACGACTCCCTTCTACCACAACCCCGCTCCGCACTCGTGACACACCGTACTCGGCCTACTAGCCGAATCTTCACCGAATTGATCATGTATAGGTCTCAGTTTGGGTCTCAGTTCAGCTCGATACCTGCTGGTGCGCGGAGATCCAGTCAGCCTTCGGAGCAGCACAGATACACTGGACGACCTACGGCGAACGTTGGCTGTTGGTCTTGGAAATCGTGTTGGGGTTGACAGCCCCTCGCGGGTTCAAATCCCGCATCCTCCGCCATCTACACCGCCATCCGTCTGTGGGGTCTCAGTTGGGCCTCCGGGCTCAGCCTCAACGCGCTCGCGAGGCCTCGGAAAACACGGGGCATGGCGCCCACACTTCGTCGTCGATCAGACTTGCGCTCTGCCACCATCAACGAATAGTTCGATGCCCGTGACAAAACTGGAGTCATCCGAGGCTAGAAAAAGCGCCGCTTTGGCGATTTCATCGGGCTCCCCCATACGTCCCATCGGAACGGTCGATACAATCCCCGCCATAGTGTCCGCAGGTGCCCGATTTATTAGCGGTGTAGCAATCGGACCCGGACTAACGACGTTTGAGCGGATGCGACGATCCTTCAGCTCCACAGTCCAGGACCGCACAAAGCGGCGAACGGCGGCTTTAGTGGCACCGTAGACGCCGAAAGCCGGAACACCCTTGACACCCGCGACTGACCCCGTGAGAATGATAGAGCCACCATCGCTCAACAGTGGTAAAGCCTTTTGCACCGTGAACAGCACCCCCCGTACATTGATGCTGAACAGTTTGTCGAAATGCTCCTCCGTGATACTGCCGAGGGGGACATATTCACCAACGCCAGCATTAGCGAAAACGATATCAACTCCCCCCTTCGCTTTGACGGCCTCGTAGAGACGGTCGAGGTCGGCCAGTTTGGCAACGTCCCCCTGAACGCCAGAAACGTTGCTACCGATTTCCTTCACCGCCTCATCGAGCTCCTTCTTGCGACGGCCCATGATGAAAACATAGGCACCTTCTTTGACGAAGAGTTTTGCCGTCGCCAACCCTATCCCCGCAGTGCCTCCGGTGATGACTGCCACTTTCCCTTGCAACTTTCCCATGGTCATTGCTCCCATTGATGGTCGAACCTCATTGGTCGGACGCCGCGGACGCCGAGCTGTGGTTCCTCGCCTGAGCCAAGGAAAGAGTGTAAGCCCCTCACGGCATCGTCGTGATCACGTCGGGGGTGGCGGCCCAGCTGGATCCATAGCCAGAGCCAGTGCTCGTTTGTCGCCTCGGCCACAGCCAGTGAGGCTGCGCCTCGGGCCGCCGAGATGCGTTGCGGCTGCATGTCGTGAACTCGACACCACCGACATTTTCCGGCGCTGGGATGTCGGTGGTGTCGAACTCACGGCACCGGGCTACGCAGGACGTGATCAGTGCAGGAGATGATCGACAGAGCGCGGTCGGGAACGGGAGCGAGGGCATCACCCTGGAGAGGCGTCCAGAGCTCGGCTGTGTCGAACTTCTTCAGTGTCGAACTGCTCAGGACCAAGGATCCCTAGGCGACGGGACTGGCCTATGCAGGAGATGATGTGCGGCGAGCAGAGGCGCTGTGAGGGATGGTGACCGCGGTGAGGGAAGGTGAGTGGTCGTGGGATCCGTCGCTGTATGGCGGCAGCGCGGCGTATTACGCCCGTGGCCGCGTTCCCTATCCAGACGCTGTGGCCGATTCGCTAGCAGCGGCGCTGCGTCTGGACAGTTCTGGGCGGCTCCTGGACGTGGGTTGCGGTCCTGGTTCGCTCACGCTGCTGCTGGCGCCGATGGTTGCCGAGGCGACCGGGATCGACGCTGATCGGGACATGCTCAGCGAAGCCGCCCGCTTGGCTGCCGACACTGGCGTGCGCAACGTGAGCTGGCGACATTTGCGTGCCGAGGACCTGCCCGCCGGGTTGGGCACCTATCGGCTGGTCACCTTTGCGCGGTCGTTCCACTGGATGGACCGGCCTCGGGTCGCCGCCGCGGTTCACCGCATGCTGGATCGCGACGGGGCCTGCGTCCATGTCCACGCCGCCACCCACCAGGGCGCCGACACCGGGCAGGTTCTGCTTCATCCGCAGCCGCCGCGCTCGGACATCGCCGAGTTGGTGCATCGCTACCTTGGACCAACGCGGCGTGCCGGTCGCGGCCGGCTTCCTCAGGGCAGGCCCACTGATGCGGACAGCGTCTACCGCGCGGCTGGCTTCGCCGGCCCCCACCGGATTGAGGTTCCGGGCCGGGCCGTGACCCGCGCAGCCGATGATGTCGTCGCCGCCGTGTTCTCCCGGTCCAGCTCGGCGCCGCACCTGTTCGGCGACCAGCGCACCGCATTCGTGACCGAACTGCGTCAGTTACTCCGCGACGCGAGCCCCACGGGGTTGTTCAGCCAGCCCGTCCGGGAGATCGCGCTCGACATCTGGCGGCCCTGAGGGGGCCTGGGGGTCTCAGCTACCCTCGTCAGGCCGCCGATCGGTCAGCTGCTGCCGGCCTGCGGAGACCCGTCTGGTTGACCGAGAGGTGATCACACCAGTGGACCGCCATCTTGATCCCGCACTGTTTGACAGCGACGAGATGCGCGCTGCCCTGACCACCCGGGATATCGGCACGGTCTACCGCCACCTGCGGCGCCTGGGCATCAGCCAGCGCCACATCGCGCAGCTGACCGGTCAGTCCCAGTCGGAGGTCAGCGAGATCATCCGGGGCCGCCAGGTGAGCAACGTGTGGGTCCTGGAACGCATCGCCGACGGACTCGGCATACCCCGAGCGCGGTTAGGTGTGAGCTACGGTGAGGAACCAGCGGAGGAACCGCCGGCCGGGGAAGAGGTAGATGACGAGGTGAAACGCCGCGCCCTGATCGCGACCGCGACGATGGCCGTGGTGGGTCAGGCGTTGGTGGGGGGCGAACCGGTCGAGGTGGCCTTTCCCCGCGGGCAGGTGCAGCCCTCGCGACTGGGGATGTCGGATGTGCACGTCGTGCGCGCCGTCACGGAGCAGTTACGCGGGGTGACGCGGTACTTCGGTGGGCAGGCCGACATGTTCGGTGGCGCTGTGAGGGCGTACACGCCATGGCTGGAGGTGCCCGCGACTGAGGCGGTCAAGACAGCATTGGTCGTCGCGCTGGCTGAGCTGTACACCGAGGCGGGGTGGGCCTGCTACGACTCCGGGCTGGACGGGATCGGATACTTCACCCGTGGCGTGCGGCTAGCCGACGGGGTCGGGGACGCCTACGGGGTCGCCAACGCTGCTTGGCAGGCCGGGTTGACCTGGGTCCGGATCGGCCACCCCAACGACGCGTTGAAGCTGTTCCAGCTCGGGCAGCTGCGGCTGAGCGGGTTCCGGCTCGGCAAGCCCCCATCAGTAGCCTGCGCCGAGGATCCCCGGCTGCCGACCCTCATGGCACGGCTAAACCGGCAGGCCGCGACCGCCTACGCCATCATGCAGGCGACTGACGAGGCCACCCGCTACCTCGCTGAGGCGAATGACGGATGGGAGCCCCGCGATGCCTTCGAGCGCGCGACGGGGGATTTCGTGACCGCAGCGGTTCAGCTGGACCTGGGCCAGCTGGATGCTGCCGAGCGCTCCGCCAGCAGCGCACTGCGTAGCTACGGCGAGAACCACCGCCGAGACCGCCTCCAGGTGGAGCTGCTGCTCGCCGAGGCGCATGTTCGGGCCGGAGAGCCCCAGGGGCTGAGCTTGGCCCACCACGCCATCGAAGCGGTCAGCACCCTGCACTCCGTCGCCGCCCGAGTGCAGCGGCTGCTGCCCCTGGCCGCCGCGCTGGAAGCCCGACCCAGCACCGACACCCGTGACCTAGCCCGCAGAGCCCGACAGGTCGGGCACGTGGGGCGCAGAGCCGTGAACTCGACGTCACCGACGTCGGAGGGCTAAAAAATGTCGGGACGTCGAGTTCACGGCTTCGGGTCTGCATGACTAGTCGTGCGGGTGGAGTAGCAGGCTGGCCCACACCGTCTTGCCGTCTGGATGCTGGTCCACCCCCCAGCCCTGGGCTAACGCGGCTACCAGATGCAGCCCGCGGCCACGAGGCGCGCCAATGTCTCTCGGTGCTGGCCGCGGGACGGGCGCCGAGAGGTAGTCGTGGACCGAGACGCGCAGCGTTGATTTAGTGCAGGTGAGGGTGAGCCGGCTGGGGCTGCGGGCATGTTCGACAGCATTGCTCACCAGCTCGGTGGCCAGGAGCTCGGCGATTTCCTGGACGGCTTGAGGGACCGACCAGGCGGCGCAGGCCTCGCGCACAAACCGCCTCGCAACTGCCGGAGCGGCGTTGTGCATGGCCAGGTCGCGGTGGCGTCGGACGTAGGAGGGCCGCTGGTCCAACAGCACCCGGGCCGCGGGGAGGTCGGTGGCCAAGGGCACGGTCTCGAGCACTCGGGTGGAGAGAAGCGTCGCGCCCAACGTGGCGTCGGCACCGAAAAGGACCAGACGCGCCGAGGGCCAACCGCCGGCAATAGCCAGGACGGCAGGAAACACGGTGACGAAGATCGTTTGACGTGAACGCAGCCGGGAGAGGTCGATCAGAACGCGGCCTTTGCTCTGCAGCAGTTTGAGGGCTGCTTCGCGGACCCGGGGCACGCTTCGCAGCGAGAGACAGCCCCTGAGTCGGAGCACCGCGTAGTCGAGTTCTTCGTGAACGGCGACCATGAGATCGTCGCGCATCGCTCCACCCGTGTCGTCGACATGACTGTGGTACGGCCAGTCAAGCACATGCCGGGGAAGTCGGCCTGTGCTGAGCGCCTGGCGATCCGCCCACCGATGCTGACTCACCAGGGCATTGGCTGGTGTCTGGACGCCGCAAAGGCCATGCTGGCGACAGCGACCATCGGGGCCGCAGCCATCGAGCAGGCGGGAAAGCGAATGACTCGGTCACCGGATTTCGCGCGAGAGCATCGTCGGTCGGAGGCGGGAGCAGCGGGAGCAGGCGGCGAGCCCTCGGCTCCGCCCGCGCAGCGGGGAGCTGGCGTGATCGCGATCGGCGCCTCCGCTGGTGGCGTCGAAGCGCTGCGGGCGGTTGTCGCGGGGTTACCTCCCGAGCTGCCGGCGGCCGTGCTGGTGGTGTTGCACATTCCCCGGCATGCGCCCAGCGCGCTGCCGGGCATCTTGGACCGTTCCGGGCCGCTCCCGGCGGTGGCAGCCAGGCATGGCATGCCGGCGCGGCCGGGCACGATTTACGTGGCGCCGGCCGGCTATCACCTACTGATCCGCAACGGACACCTGGAGTTGTCGGTCGGTCCCACCGAGAACGGGCACCGGCCGGCGATCGATCCGCTGTTTCGCTCCGCTGCGGTAGCCTTCGGCCCCGGCGCGATCGGGGTTGTGCTGTCGGGCTCACGAGACGACGGCGCCGCAGGACTGACAGTGATTGTCGAACGGGGTGGGCAGGCGGTTGTGCAGGATCCCGACGAGGCACTGCATCGGTCGATGCCAGCAAACGCGCTGGAACATAGCGCCAGCGCCCACGTGCTGCCGGCCGCGAAGATCGGGGCGCTGCTCGGGGAGCTGGTGGGTGAGGGCGCGCCGCCGCTGCCGCTGCCCCACCCGGATCCCCAGCTTGCCGCTGAGGACGAGACCGCCGCGCTGAGGGCGATGACCAGCGAGGCGGTGCCCTCGGCGCGACCGTCCGGGCTTTCCTGCCCGAGCTGCCAAGGCGTGCTGTTCGAGCTGGACGGGGAACCAGCGCCACGCTATCGCTGTCGGGTCGGCCACGCGTGGTCACCGGGAAGCTTGAGCGACGAGCAGGCCGTCGTGGTGGACCAGGCGCTGTGGACGGCGTTGCGGACCCTCGAGGAAAACGCGGCCCTCAGCCTTCGGCTGGCCGAGGTCGCCGAACAACACGAGCGGCGCCGCGCCGCCGCCATTTACCGGCAACGGTATGAAGCCAGCAAGGCTGAGGCAACGCGGTTGCGTAAGCTGATCAATCAGATTAGCCCCACACTGCACGCGCCAGCCCCCGATGGATCAGACGCAGATGAGTCATAACAGGAATCCCCGTTGCTGTGGAGGCGAGACGTGTCGCAGCTCGATGCGTCATTCGAGACGCTGTTGTTGCATCTCAAAGAGCACCGTGGTTTTGACTTCACCGGCTACAAGCGCTCCAGCCTGACCCGGCGGGTGAACCGCCGCATGGCCCAGGTCGGAGTCAGCGACTACGCCGAGTACCTGGACTACCTGGAGGTGCACACCGAGGAGTTCACCGCGTTGTTCAACACGATTCTCATCAACGTGACAGGCTTCTTTCGGGACGCCGAGGCGTGGGAGTACCTGCGTGCGGAGATCATACCCGCAATGCTGGCAGCCAAAGCTCCGGATGAGGTGTTACGGGTGTGGAGCGCGGGCTGCGCCTCCGGTGAGGAGGCTTACACGCTGGCCATGATCCTGGCTGAGGCACTCGGCATGGACGAGTTCCGACAGCGCGTCAAGATTTACGCCACCGACGTGGACGAGGACGGCCTCACCCACGCCCGGCACGCAACCTACGACGAACAGCAGGTCCGCGCCGTGCCCGCGGCACTCCTGGAACGCTACTTCGATCAGGTTGGCAGCCGGTTCTCCTTCCACAAGGACCTGCGCCGTTCGGTCATCTTCGGGCGCAATGACCTCGTGCAAGACGCGCCGATCTCCAAGATCGATCTCTTGGTGTGCCGCAACGCGTTGATGTACTTCAACGCCGAGATCCAGTCGCGCATCCTGTCCCGGCTGCACTTCGCGCTGGCGCCGACCGGGGTGCTGTTTTTGGGTAAGGCTGAGATGCTGCTCTCGCACGCCGAGATGTTCCAGCCGATTGACCTCAAGCGCCGGGTGTTCCGCAAGGTGCCGCGTCCATTACCGCTGAACGGCGCGTTCCTGGCCGAGGCACCGCTGCCGCACGCCAGGCCCCCGATGGGTGGCCTGGAGCTCCTGCACCACGCAGCACTGCTGGCCAGCCCGCTGGCCCAGGTCGTCGTCACCGCGGACGGTTTGATCGCGCTGTGCAACCGGCAGGCCGAGGCGCTGTTCGGGGTGTCCAGCCGCGACGTGGGCCGGCCGTTCAGCGACGTCGTGTTGTCCTACCGCCCGGTGGAACTGCGCCGCTACATCGAGCAGGCCCATGCCGAGCGACGCATGGTGCGGGTCGCTGACATCGAATACGTACGCGGTAGCGAGACGCTGTGCCTCGACATTGAGATCAGCCCGCTCGCCGACTCCGACGCTGGCCTGCTCGGCGTGATCCTGAGCTTTCATGACGTCACCGAACCACGCCGGCTGCGTGAAGAGTTGCAGCAAACCAACCGTCAACTGGAAACGGCTTACGAGGAGCTGCAGTCCACTAACGAAGAACTGGAGACGATGAACGAGGAGCTCCAGTCCACCGTCGAGGAACTGGAAACCACCAACGAGGAACTCCAGTCGACCAACGAAGAACTGGAGACCATGAACGAGGAACTCCAGTCCACCAACGACGAGCTCCAAGCCATCAACGACGAGCTACGCGACCGAACCAGTGACCTCAACCAAGCCAAACAGTTCCTGGAAACAATACTGACCGGCCTGCGCGCCGGGGTGGCGGTGCTGGATACGGACATGCGCGTTCTCGTGTGGAACCGGCGCGCCGAGGACCTGTGGGGACTGCGGCAGGACGAGATCGTCGGTCAGCACTTCCTCAATCTGGACATCGGGTTGCCGACCCAGCAACTGCGACCCTTGATCCGCCGTACGCTCGCGGGGGTAACCGGCCCCCATGAGATGGTGCTGTCCGCGATCAACCGGCGCGGCCGCCTGATCCTGGTGCGCGTGGCGGGCAGTCCCCTCAACGGCGCCGATGGCTCGGCCCATGGAGCCATCCTGCTCATGGAGCAGGACAGCAGCGCACCACCTGATGGCACCGGCCCCGAGCTGACCGAGCAGCAGGACGGGCAGCCTTCCCCGTCAGCGCTCGATTCCGGGCTCGAGGCCGGGCTCGAGGCCGGGCTCAATGCCGGCGGAGACACCACGACGACCGACTGATCGGCTCGCTGCGTTACGCGTGGAGTCTGGCCCACGGTAGTGTGGGCACGCTGAACAGATCTGCCCCGCCGGGTGCCATGATCAGGGTGACGAGGGCCGGCGCGATCCGGTGCGGCGGGAGAACGAAGTCGACGCAGCCGGTGGCGATGGCACTGGAGGGCATGCCGCGGGCGCGGGCGGTGGCGGGATCTTGCGCGAGGACGCGACCACCGTGGCGCTTGATGGCTCGGACCCCCTCGGTGCCGTCACGCAGCATGCCGGTGAGCACGATGCCGATCACAGCCGAGCCGGCGGCTGCGGCGGCGCTGCTGAGCAAGGCGTCACCACCACCGAGACCGTCGACGTCGGTGAGGTGCAGCCGGCGCGCCTCACCGAGGGTCGCGGTGGACCCGCCGGGGATCACGGTGACGCCGGGCGCGCCGATCCACAGGCCTTGCTGGGCGGTCTGGACCGGCAGCGTGGTGCGCCTGCCCAGCAACCAGGACAGGCGATCGGGGTTCTGGGTGCGGCGGCTATGCTGCACCACCAGCAGCGGGACGGGAAACGACCCCGGCAGTCCCGCCAGCACCGCGGAGACTGCCTCCAACCCGCCGAGCGAGGCGACGATGACGACCAGCTCGAAGCGGAGCGAACGCGTGCCCTGTCCGGTCGCAGACACATCTCCCAGGGTAGCGGGTGTGTCAGGTGCCGGACATAGCTGCGGCTCGGTTGCGACCTCCGCGCGCCCCACCGTCTCGGAAACCGCGCGGCGGCTGCAATCCCAGGGCCTCATCCGATACAACCGTGGCGTCATCACGATCAGCAACCGGCCGGGCCTGGAGCAGGCAACGTGCCACTGTTATGCAATTGTCAAGGCTGAGTTCGATGACATGATGCGCACGTGTCGGAAGTGATGACGAGCCTACGGTGCTCAAGTGGGTGCTTCGCTTCGTCATTGACCCGGAGAGTGCGAGACTGGACGAGTCCACCGCCGGGGCTCTCGCGTGCCGTCTCAACGAGGAGGCTTCCATGGCCGCTAAAGAAGCATATCAGCCGGACGATTACTCTATGCCAGGCATCGAGCCCCTTGACTACGTAGACGGCACGGGGCTCTTCTCGGTGATCGTACAGCAGCCTGACCCCGCAGTCATGGTCATCCACGTGGCCGGGGAGGTGGACATGCTCACCGAGTTACCACTTCGCGACCACTTCAGCAAACTCCTCGCCACCCGACCTCAGCGCCTGATCATCGATCTCAGTCGCGTCTCGTTCCTCGGCGCGACCGGACTATCGGTGTTGCTCAGTGCCAGGGACATCGCCGCCCAGCAGGGCACCACACTGCAGCTCAGCGGCACGAACCGACGCGCGGTGGCTCGCCCGCTGGAAATAACCGGACTGAACCACCTGTTTGAGATCTTGCCCCCGGCTAGCGGAACGTGCCCCTGACCTCGGGGTGAGACCCTGAGGTGGGTCTCAGCTACCCTCGTCAGGCCGCCGATCGGTCAGCTGCTGCCGGCCTGCGGAGATCCCGTCTCGTTGACCGAGAGGTAATCACACCAGTGGATTCCCTGGATCGCGCGCTGTTCGAGGGTGACGAGATGCGTGCCGCCCTGACTGCTCGGGATATCGGCACGGTGTATCGCCACCTGCGGCGCCTGGGCATCAGCCAGCGCCACATCGCGCAGCGGACCGGCCAGTCCCAGTCCGAGGTCAGCGAGATCATGGGCAGGGGCCGGCAGGTGAGCAACGTGTGGGTCCTGGAACGCATCGCCGACGGACTCGGTATCCCCCGGGCATGGCTGGGTGTGAGCTACGGTGAAGAGCAACCGGAGGAATCGCCGGCCGAGGAAGAGGTAGACGAGGCCGTGAAACGCCGCGCCTTGATCGCCACCGCGACGACGGCAGCCGTGGGCCAGGCGTTGGGTCTGGGTAAACCGCTCACGCTGGCCCTACCTACCGGCCAGCCGCTGCCCTCACGACTGGGGATCTCCGATGTGCATGCCGTGCGCGCGGTGACCAAGCAGCTGCGGGGGGTGGCGCGGTACTACGGCGGGCAGGCTGGCATGTTCCGTGGCGCCGTGGCGACGTACACGCCGTGGCTGGGGGTGCCCGCGACCGAGGAGGTCACGGCAGCGCTGGCCGCCGCGCTGGCCGAGCTGTACACCGAGGCGGGGTGGGCCTGCAACGATGAGGGGCTGGACGGGAGCGCGTTCTTCACCCGGGCACTGTCCCTCGCCGGTGAGTTCGAGGACACCTACGGGGTCACCAACGCCGCCTGGAGTTCCGGGTTCACCTTGGTCCGCAGTGGGCACCCCAACGACGCGCTGAAGCTGTTCCAGCTGGGGCATCTGGGGCTCAGTGGATTCCGCCTCGGCCGCTCCACGGCGGCCTCCCGCGCCGAGGATCCCCGGCTGCCGACCCTCGCCGCGTGCCTGAACTTCCATTCCGCGACCGCCTGGGCACTCATGAAGGCCCCCGAGGAGGCCACCTGGTGCCTCGCCGAGGCGCACGAGGGGCGGGAGTCCCGCGATGCCTTCGCGTGCGCGGCGGGGGATTCGTGGACTGCGGCGGTTCACCTGGATCTAGGCCGACTGGAGGCCGCTGAGCGCTCCGTCACGAGCGCGCTGCGCAGCTACGGCGAGAACCACCGCCGGGGCCGTACCCAGGCCGAACTGCTGCGCGCCGAGGTGCACGTCCGGGCCGGGGAACCCCAGGGGTTGACCCTGGCTCACCACGCCATCGAGGCGGTCCGCACCCTGCGCTCCACCAGGGTGCGACGGGAACGGCTGGTGCCCCTGGCCGCCGCGTTGGCAGCCCGACCCGGCACCGACACCCGGGAGCTAGCCCGCAAGGCTCGACAGATCGCCACACACTGACGCCCACCACAACCCCGACCGCGTGGAAGGCGCGGAGTCCATCCAGCGGGCCTCCGGCACCTGATCGAACCTCGGGCCTCCGTGAGCCTGCCGTGAGCTTACCCCTATCGTGGCGACATATTGCTCCTATCGTGCTACCTATAGCTCTCATTGTGCGACATATCTGGATAAATGGCCCTCCCAGGATCCTGTTCCCGCTCCGAGGTTCGGTCGATCAGCTGGACCGCGGGTGGCTCCTGAGGTCCGCATCACAGGGTTGCTCAGTAAATTCCTTGGTGGGAGCACCCATCCCGGAGGATTATGGAAGTACCCGCGCCATCGGGAGGGGCTGATGAAGGTCGAAGAGATCCTGAAGTCGAAGGGCCGATCGGTCAAGACCATCGAGACCGATGCCAGCATCGCTGAGGCGATAAGCCGGCTGAACGGCCCTCCTCAGATCGGGGCACTGGTCGTCCGCGACAACGACGGACAGCAACCGTTCGTGGGAACACTCACCGAGCGGGACATCATCCGCGGTTTCGGCAAGTATGGCGCCAAGCTGCTGACCATGCAGGTCACCAAGGTGATGTCGCGCAACGTCCCGGTCTGCTCCTCGGGGGACAGCATTACGCGGCTGATGCAGCAGATGACGGCTTCCCGTTACCGTCACCTGCCCGTAGTGGACCGGGGTAAGCTGGCCGGCCTGGTCAGCATTGGCGACGTGGTCAGGGCCCGGATCGCGGACATGGAACTGGAGACCAACCTGCTCCGGGATCTCTACATCGCGCGCGGATGACCTCATTGATCGCGGGGCTAGCGGCGGCGGTTGGTCCACCACACCCGCAGCACGCGGTCTGGGCGTAGCAGCGTCTGGGGCGTCTCGACCAGCCCGACCACCCGGACAAACGCAGCGCCCAGGGTCACGTCGTGGGCGGCCGCCGCGTGCAGCCGGGGCAGGTAGGCGTTGACCAACCGGACCTTGGCGGTGCGGGTGCCGGGCACTCCAGGGAAGGCCAGGTCCGCGCCCACCGCGAGGTCCCATGGCGAGTCGGTCACCGTGGCGATGGCCCGGAAGTATTCTCGCGGCGCGGGGTCCCTGCCGCAGGTGAGCAACCGGCGCAGCGCCAAGGCCTGGTTGGCCGCTACCGTCATGCCCTGACCGTAGATGGGATTGAACGAGCAGAGCGCGTCGCCGAGGACCAGCAGGCCCTCCGGGAGGTGACGCAGCCGTTCATAGCGGTGCCGCACGCTGGCCGGGAACCGGAACGCGACCGGGTCATCCAGCGGCGCTGCCCCGGCGATCGCATCCGCGACGTCGGTGACGGCCAGGCTGGCGGCGAAGGCCTCGAAACCCGCCGGGTCGGTGGGCGGGTGGTCACCGAGGATGCCGCTGAGGCCGACCATGTGCCGACCGCCTTCGAGGGTGACCACCATGCCAACCCGCGGGTGATCCGGCGTGGCAGTGATGAGAATCGCCTTGTCCGACCCGAGAGCACCAGGACGCAACCGATAGCTCCTGGTGGCATAGCCCAACCCGATCTCCAGCCGCTCCCGGGCCGGCGGCTGGTATCCCCATTCCGGCAGCCAGACCGGCGTCCGGGAACCACGGCCAGTGGCGTCCACCACCAGGTCAGCCACGATCGTCTCCGGTGTCCCGGCGACTGCCCGGCCGCTGCCGTGGCACTGCACCCCGGTGACCCGGCGCCGGTCAGCCGACATCGTCAGACCGGCGATGTCGGTGCCCTGCTTGAGGGTGACGCCGGGCAGCGCCCGTACCCGGGTGCGGACCTGACCTTCCAACAGCGGCCGGCTGGCGAACAGGATGGGCAGCCCGATGTCGGTTTGCCGCAGCCGATACCCGGACATCACGCTGCGGACGCTGCCCAAAGTGTCGCCGAGCTCGGCCCCGGTCTGCAGGGCCTGGGCCGTGAACCCGGGAAACAGCTCGTTGAGCACTTGGAGGCCGCGCGAGTGCAGGATGTGGATGTGGCGTCCCTGGGGCACGCCACGGCGATGTGTCCTAATCTCGGGCATGACGTCCCGATCGATCACCGTGACCGTGCGATAGCTCTCCGCCAAGACCCGGGCCGCCAGCAACCCGGCCATGCTCGCACCGAGGACCACCGCGTGATCACGACTCTGCCTGCGCACCACCGCCGACGCCATGGGACTCGTCACCCCTCTCCAGCCTCGTCTATCCGCTAGTCAGGAGTAGGTAACGTTCGTCTACCGTACATACCACACCTGACGTCGTCGTGCGGGCTCCCCAGGGTCGGATGGACGACCGCGCACGATCGGCTTGGTCAGCGTGCCGTCCTTCGGCGGGCGCCCAGATGAGCGAGGCAGCCACGTGGGCCAGCGGACCAAGAGCGCAAGAACACAGTGTGACACCGCGGTAACGCACAGCGATATTCGGTATCGGCGTCGTCCGAGCTCTCGAAGGGATTGATAGCGGGCTGTTTACGGCGCCTAACTCAGTGACGGGTGTCACGGCTAATGTCCGGCCCCTACCCAGCTACATTCAGAAAATCAACTCCGCGGACGTAATCTCTCACCCCCGCCGACCACGATCGGCCTTGGCCATCGCTGACGCGCTGGACGGCCTCCCCTCCGGAGCCGTGTGGCAATCGGGTGTGCTCGAGTTGCTCGGATTGGCATAGCCGGTAGCCGGACTCGCACCGACACATGCGTTACGCTGCGGCTTGTGTGCGCGGATGGTAGCGCGGGCGGTGGACCGCCGCCGGTGTTCCACGACTTCGACCCGGCCGTGGAGATCGACCTGGAGCCCGTTGACTCCGTTCGGATCACCACGCTGATGGACAACGTCACCGACATGCTCATGCCCGACCAAGGGCCAGCCCACCGCATCCCGCGGGGCGAGGTGCCCCGGCGGGGAACGACGGTGATGGACAACGGTGAGGTTCCCGACGCGCTCATCGCCGAGCATGGCTTTTCCCTGCTCGTGGTCGTATCCAAGGGCGATCGTGAATATCGGTTGCTCTATGACGCTGGTGCCAGCCCGGACGGTGTGGTCGAGAACATGCGTCGCCTGGACATCGACCCCGGCTCGATTCAGGCGATCGTGTGCAGCCACGGCCATTTCGACCACACCACCGGCATCGACGGACTGATCCGGGCACTGGGCCGGACGAACATGCCGGTGCTGATCCACCCTCACTTCTGGCGCCGTCGCCGAATCATGCTGCCGGGTCGCGAGCCGCTGGAGATCCCCACGACGAGCCGCCGGGCATTGGACGAGGCAGGCTTTGACGTCATTGAGGAGCAGCAACCCAGCTTCCTGTTCGAACGCTCCGTGCTAGTCACCGGTGAAATTCCGCGCACCACCGGGTACGAACCGGGCTTCCCCTCGCAGCAAGCGTGGCTCCACGACGAGTGGCAACCCGATCCCCTCGTTCTTGACGACCAGGCGCTCATCCTGAACCTGCAGGGCAAAGGCCTGGTAGTCCTCACCGGATGCGGCCACGCCGGCGTGGTCAACATTGCCCGCTACGCCCAGCGGCTCACCGGTGAGCAGCCCCTGCACGCCCTGCTCGGCGGGTTCCATCTCAACGGACCCCTCTTCGAACCCCTCATCCCCCGCGTGCTGGACGACCTCGCCGCCTTGCACCCCGGTGTTCTCGTCCCCGCCCACTGCACGGGATGGCGGGCTCAACACGCTATGTCCGCCCGCTTTGGCCCAGCATTTATCCCCAACAGCGTCGGCACCACCTTCCACCTGTGACAGCTCGACCTCATTCCCGCAACGACACCGCGAAAGGTAACCCAACATCATGGCCGATATCACCGTTACCTCCATAGGCCCTCACGAGTTCGAGGTCCAGGTTCGCGACGACAATCTCGCGACCCGCCACCATGTCACAGTACCCACAAGCCTCATTGACGAACTCCAGCTTCCCGAAGATGATCTCGAGAAGGTGGTGCGAGAGTCTTTCGTCTTCCTCTTGGAACGAGAGCCCGCCTCTTCGATCCTGCCTGAGTTCTCGCTGGACGTCATTTCCAAATACTTTCCTGAGTACAAAAGGGAACTACCCAAAAGGCTTTCATGAACATCGTTATGGCGCCCAGATGCCGGTGATGGGTGGCGTTGCCGCAGCTGCGCCGAGCGGGGCAAGCTGGTACATGTCTTCGATCGTGCGCAGGATCGTGTAGTGGTCAATGCGAGTGGGCACGTCGCCAGGTCGGACCATAGGACCGACGAACAGTGTCGGGATGTGGTTGGCAGCAGTACCGTTGTCCTCGTCGAAGGTCACGATCAGCAGGCTGTGGTGAGTGCGGGCCCAGTCGAGGTAGGCGGGGAGATGATGCTGTGCCCAGGCGTCACCGCTGGCCACGGGACAATTGTGCATGTCATCACACATGTTGGGGATCACGATGGCGAGGGTAGGGAGCGCGGCGAGGTCGGTGGGCAGTGCGGACAGCGGAAGGTTCGCGCTGGCGGGGATATTGGTGAAGTCGACCCAGGGGTTGTGTTTGCGGGCGTAGCAGCCATCGGGTGAGGAGCAGCCGGTGAAGCCGGCGTTCGGCAGGTCTTCCGAGTAGCCGGCGAAACTGCGACCGTCCTCGAGCAGTTGGCGTGCCAGATTGGGTTGGTTGTCCAGGTGCTGGGGACAAGAGTCGTCGATGACGCCCTGAGTGGAGCCAGAAAGCAGAGCAACGTAGTTCGGTTGGCTGGGATGCCGCTCCCCGTGGGCGTCGGTGAAGTTAGCCCCGGCGTGGGCGAGCGCGGTGAGGTAGGGGGCAGCCGCGGAACCAATAACCTGCTGGTAGGCCTTGTTCTCGAAGATGACGAGCATAATGTGCTCAGGCCGGGGGATCGCGCCGGGCACGCTGGGCACCGGCGGCCCGCTGGGCTTCGCCGCGGACCCGGTGCGGTTCGGCCCGCACCCGCCGAGCAGCAACACCATCATCAGTGCCGTCACGAGCGCACCCGCCAAGGGCGATCGGTATGACTGCCAGCGAATCACCGAAGATGCTCCTTTTCCGAATTACCTGCCACATCATTCACCAGCGCGGGAGCACTCTCAGCAGGTCGCACGCCGCGCGCGGCCACCCGCCGCCACCACCGACCAGGTTCCCCGCGAGGTACGGTCGGTGACGGCTTCTTGCCGTTTAGTACTGCTACTGTAACGGCACTTCCGAGCTGTCTGGCCACCGATGCAGGGCTGATCACGGTTTGTGTGCCGTAGGCGACAGCACGTGTCGCTCAACGCACACAAAGGATGATCACCGTCGGCAAGTGCCGTTGCGGTGTTAAGGCGCTACAGTTGGTGATCAGGAGGCGTTCGTCGGGCGACGTCTGGAGGCTCACTTGCCGGTGTCTTGCCGTGTCGCCGTCACCGCCGCAGCCACTGTGCTGGCGTTGCCGGGGTTGGCTTCTACGGCAGCAGCCACGCCGGTGAGTGTAGTGACGCGTTACGTTGCGCTGGGTGACTCATATGCGTCGGGTCCGGGAATACCTGCGCAGCGGACTGATCCAGCTGGCTGCCAACGCTCCACCCACAACTACCCAGCTTTCCTCGCGAAAGCACTGGGCATCGGCGACTACACCGATGTCAGCTGCGGTGGCGCCAGAACCGACAACATGACGGTTCCCCAGCCGGTATGGCCGGGTCCCAATCCCGCACAGTTCGATGCCTTGCGGCCGGATACCAACCTGGTCACGGTAACCATCGGGGGCAACGACATCAATATCGGAGACCTGTGGCTGACCTGCGCCCGACTGGGCTCCACCGACCCGCTCGGTAATCCCTGCCAGCGACAAATCACTGCGAGCGGAACAGATCCTTACGCGCAGCGCATCGCCACCGTCGCACCCAAGATCGTCCGAGTGTTGGAGGGCATCCGACAACGGTCGCCGCGGGCGAGGGTGCTGGTGGTGGGTTACCTGCGAGTCTTGCCGTCTGCGGCGGGGTGCTATCCGGTCTTGCCGATCGCCCGCGGTGACGTGCCCTATGTGGATGGGGTGGAGCAGGAGCTTACCGCCATGCTCGCCCGTCAGGCCAATGACCACGGTGCGGTATTCGTCGACTCCTATACTCGTTCACTGGGTCACGACGCCTGCCAGCAGCCCGGAGTGAGATGGGTAGAGGGCACCACCCCGGCTAGCGCCGCTTCCCCATTTCACCCTAACGCCCTGGGCATGCAAGAGGTGGCCAGTTTCACGCTGGACATGCTCAAGTGAGCACCACCGTAATAGGTAGGTCGATGCGGTGGTTTCTTCGTGGGAAGCTTTCGTGGTGACGATTATGCGAGGTGTAAAGTGAGCGTGCGGTTCGGCGGCTATAGGGTGTTAGCAGTGATTCTGCTTGTAGCCATGCCCGTCGCTTGTTGCGCTGGTCCGAGGGGCGCATTCAAGGCTTCCCGTGGGCCGGCTGTAGGAACAGCCGTTCCCGCGCTGCCGGCAGTCGCGGGCCCGGTACCGGTGACACCTGGGTCGTTTCCGTTCCTCGCTTCTGACCACGACGCTGAGCCGATCAACCTCGGGCGGTATGGCTACACCGAGCAAGAGTATTTCGTCAGTGGACAGGCTAACGTGTACTCGTGGCCCGACCTTAAGACGCTTACCATCGACACGTCTGGCCCTTATACCACTCGGATTCTTATCCGCCGACCGTCTGATCCGGCACGGTTCAGCGGAAACGTGCGTATCGAACCGCTCAATCCCACTGCGGGCCACGACCTCGACGCGGAATGGGAAATAGCGCATGACGGGTTCATGCGCACTGGTGATGCCTATGTTGGCATCACCGCCAAGCCAGTGTCGATCACCGCGCTGAAGAAATTCGACCCCGCCCGATACGGCCGGCTATCGATGGCCAACCCGAGACCGTCCGAACAGCGCTGCACGCCGTCCTCATCGTCATCGGGCCAGGACACCGAGGACGGCCTGGCTTGGGACATTATCAGCCAGGTAGGCAGGTTGGTCAAAAGCGATGTACCGGAAAACCCGCTGCGAGGCCTGCACATCCGCAACAGCGACCTGACTGGGTGGTCGCAAAGCGGCTCCTACGACCTCACCTACCTCAACGCGATCTCTCGCCATGCCACCATGCCCGACGGCAAGCCGATCTTCGACGGGTATCTCCCGGGCGCGGGTAGCTATGCGGGAACACCGATTAACCAGTGCGCACCCACGATCCCAGTGGGTGATCCTCGGGTTCAGTACAACCCGCCGGGCGGCCAGCCGGTGGTCATCGTGACCACCCCGACCGACTTCTACACCGCCGCCTCCCGCAATCGCCGTACCGACCGCCCGGCTGATAGCGACACCCCCAACCGGCGCATCCGACTCTACGAAGTTGGCGGCGGCTGTCACCTGCCCATGGACCACGCCCGCAACTTTCCCTCCACCGCCGAGCTGGCCCAAGCCGGGTTTCCGCCGTTCACCAACTTCGTGTACCCGCTGAGCTCTTTTCCGCTCCACGCCGTGCTCGACGCAGCCTTCGCGAACCTGGACGACTGGGTGACCAAGGGAATAGCTCCACCACACGCGAGTCGTCTGACAGTAGCGGATTCTCATGTCTGGCCGGTACGGGCAACAAGGGATGAGTACGGCAACCCAACAGGTGGGGTTCGTACACCCAACGTGGACGTGCCCATCGCGACCTACGTAGAACGTGGGCCAACGGTACACAACACCACCGAAGGCTACTACGCCGGATACGACATCGCCTTCGCACCCGGCTACTTAAAGATTCTGTATCCCACCCATCAGGACTACGTGGACAAAGTCACCGCTGACGTACAGAAACTGGTCAACCAACACTGGCTCACCCACTACGACGGTACGCAGCTAGTTCGCCAAGCCGAAGCGGCGAACGTACCAGGAAACTGAATGACGACGCCCGCTACAGTGCTCACCTCCGCACGCTGGATCCGAGCCTGGCCAGGTTCGTAAAACCGGCGGCGGTGGGCGCGCAGCCACATGAACGCCAGGTCCCCACGGAAGCGGCCGGTGGCACTGTCCTCGGCGGTCACGCGCAGGGTCAGCATGACGCCGTTGCAGGCTAGTAACTGCCGGTGGTGTTCGCCTCCGTTCGTGTTGTTCTTTTACACGGAGGGGTTAACTGTGGTAGCTCCTATTGTCGTGCTACGCCTGTGCTGGCAGGGTGCGTGAATAGGATGTTTTGTGATTGAGTATGCTGGATGGTGAATACCAGACCTCGACATACGAACAGGTGATGTTGTGATGGCGAAGGAAACGAACGGTGACCCTAGCGATGGGAATGATGGGCTTTCGGTGAGGGAAGCGACTCTTTTGGCGACTGGCGGCCCACTTGGTGCTATTATAAGAGCTGCCGCTCATGAAGCTGGCAAGGAACAGCTACTCATTCCTGAGGAAGGCGATCAGGCCCAGGAGGAGGCGGAGAAGGTTCTGGAACTCCATGTCTGCGTGGGTCTCAACGCCTGCGAAGGGCACGGCGTGGACGGCGATAAAACACAGTACGCGGGAACTGGGAACTGTGCGACCGTGCAGCACTGGTGTCATGGTGACAACGAGTGCCGCGGTCAGGGTGGCTGCGGTTATCTCGGCAACGACTATGAGCAGTCCATCCCTGGTGAGCAAGCCTGCAGATGGAACGGCAGCTGCGCCACCCCGATCAATGAATGCCGGGTGGCCTCGGCTGGGCCTTTCAAGGGAACCGGGGTATGGAAGTTGGCCCGTAAGCGCTTCGAGCAGCGGATGTGGCATGCCGGTCGCCCATTTGGACAACCGCCACAGGAGGGGTACCCTGACGACCAAGTCCCGTCATATGAGACGAATCGCTCCGAGAAGTACCTCACGAAGCCCACGGAAGTCGCGTTCTACACTGAAGCGCCTAGTCCGCCGTTACCTGAGTATCGGGGAGGTGGCTGAATGACCGCTGACCGACTCGGCTTACCCCATCTGGGGTTCGGTCTCGGGCTGCGGTCCTGCCATTTCTCCCAAGTAGGTACCCGTCGTCCCCACGTGGACTGGTTCGAGGTTATTTCAGAGAACTTCTTGGGGTATGGTGGGTTTCCACGGCGGGTCTTGGGTGAGGTCGCCGCCCTTTATCCCGTGGTCATGCACGGGGTTTCGTTGTCAATTGGAAGCACTGACCAGTTGGATTGGGACTATCTGCGTCAGCTCAAACGGATGGCATCCGACATCGGTGCGGTATGGGTGTCCGATCATGTATGCTGGACCGGTGTACTCGGCCTCAACACGCACGACTTGCTGCCCTTGCCTCTGACGGAAGAATCGCTGCGGCATGTCGTCGGCCGGATTCGGGTGGTCCAAGATTTCCTGGAACGGCCGCTGGTGCTGGAGAACCCGAGTACCTATGTGGGTTTCCGGGACTCCACGATGACCGAGTGGGAGTTTCTGAGCCGGATGGCCGCCGAGGCCGACTGTGGCCTGCTGCTCGACGTCAACAATGTCTACGTGTCCGCCGTCAACCACGAGTTCGATCCTTACGAGTACATCCGTGCGCTGCCGGCGGAGCGGATCGTGCAGATGCACCTGGCCGGCCACACCGACCGAGGTACTCACTTGATCGATACTCACGACCAGCCGGTGGCCGAGCCGGTATGGGACCTGTACCGGGTCGCGAGCGCGCACACGGGAGGCGTGTCGACGATGGTGGAGTGGGACGAGCACATCCCGCCGTTTGAGGCTCTGGTGGCGGAGCTGGGCAAGGCGCGTCAATGCCTCGCCGACACGGAACCGGTCGAGCGACATGGGGGATGAGTCCCTGAGCCGGACTCAGGGGTGGTTGCAAGCCGCCATCCAGGATCCGGCCAGGACGACCGGGGTCTGTGACGTGATCACCGCGTCCTCGACGCTGGGTCCTGAGGAGCGGTTGGCTATCTACCAGCGGGGTTACCGCGCGCGGCTGCTGGAGTGCATGCGCAGGCACTACCCCGTGTTGTGTCATCTGCTGGGCCGGGAGCTGTTCGATGCCTTCGCGGTGGAGTACCTGGGGGCCAACCCCTCCCGCAGCCGCACTCTGGGGGAACTGGGTGCCCGGTTCGGTGACCATCTGGCTGCCACGCGGCCGGACCGGCACGCTCGGGAGGAATGGATCGACCTGATGATCGACATCGCTCGGTTTGAGCGAGCGTTCATCGAGGTGCACGCGGGGCCCGGAATGGAAGACGGCGCTCTACTCCAACCGCCCTCACTACCCGAACCACTTTCCCCCGGATGGGCCCACGCGCTCGCCACACCAGCGCCCAGCCTGCGGCTTCTCATTCTGAGTTTCCCGGTCCACACCTACGTCACTACCGTCCGCCACGGCAAAGACGCCCCACCACTACCGCCCCGCTCAAGCACTCACCTGGTGTTATCCCGGCACAACTACCTCGTCACCGTGACCGAGGTGGAACCACCCCGGTGGCACCTGCTGACCGCGCTGGCCACTGGCCACTCCCTACGCCAAGCCGCGCTGCGAGCGGGCGTGACCGACGCCGACGCCACCACCTACCTACGGGAGTGGGTTGCACGGCGGATTTTTACCGCGATCAGCCTCCCGGAGCCCGTCGAGCCGGAACGGACAACAGAGCGTGAAAGGAGCAGCGTCCGTGACCACCACCCAGGAACCGGAGAACTTCCCACTCGCCTCGCTCAACGCGAGCCAGCCCATCACCACCGTGGACCAGCTGTATAATCACCTGCGGTATGCGGCTCAAGTGGAGATGGCGGCGATCCCGATATACCTCTACGCCAGCTACTCAATCAAGACCCAAAACGTCTCAAAGTGGGCGCCAGGACCAGGAGCCTTCCGGATACTCAAAAGCGTAGTCATCGAAGAAATGTTACACCTGTCACTGGTCCGCAATATGATCATCGCGATTGGTCGTGACATCAAACTCTGCGACAAAAACTTTATCCCTGCATATCCCTATACGATACCAATGCGTAAACCGAAGCTAGACCTGGTGCTCGGCAAGTTGACCGAGAAGCTGACCAGGGATGTTTTTATGGAGTTCGAGAAGCCATCGCCACCACCAAAACCGAAATCCGAGGTAGGCCAAACCAAGGAAAGCAAACCCGAGGAGTACGCAACGATCGGTCAATTCTATCAAGCCATCCACGACGGCTTCAAGCTGCTGTGCGGTGTCGATAAAGGCCACCCCACGGGCGATCCAAAAAAGATAACAGAGTTGTTCAAGAACAACAAGGTTGACCTGCAGTACGTGGAAACCTACTGGAATGAAGGTGGCGGCGGAAAACCGATCCTGGTCAAAAACCTACGTGATGCTCTCGACGCGATCAACGCGATCGTGGAGCAGGGCGAGGGCATGAGCTCCGACCGCGGGCAGGTTCCGACCGACCCAAGTGACCCGAAGCCAGGGTACTTCGAGTACCCGCACTATGTGAAATTGGAGAGAATCGCCAAGGGCTGGGAACCCATCGGCGAGACTTATAACGTACCGGATAACCCGAGGGTCAACGACTACCCGGCCGGACCGATCCAGGATCTCGGGCTGTTGTGTAACGCGGCCTACGTCTACGTCCTGCGACTGCTCGACGAGCTGTACTGCACGTCATGGAAGGACGTCAAGCCGGGTAACGAGGATGACGAACGTTACGGGTTGGAGCGAACGTTCATCGCCGCGATGCAGTGACTGCTATTCGGGGTCGCTAACCAACTCGTACAGGAACCTATGGACATCGACGATCCCAAGCACCCTTACTTCGGCCGCCACGCCGCACCGACGTTCGAGTGGTACAATGATTTCCCCCAAGGCCAGCCAATGACCGACCATCTCCTGGAACTGTGCAACAAGGTGGTCCCGGACTTCCCTGCACTGGGCGGGGACAACAGCGTCCTATGGCTGATCAAGAAAATGCCGACATTAAAACCTCATCCGACCCAAAAGACCCAGTAGAGTCGCTCGCGAGCCGTACCTGCTCCGCGTACGCCTTGAAGTCCGGGAGACGGCGCTGTCACCAGCGACGCGTAGACCGGCGGGTCGGTTCCCTTGGGAAATACTGACACAGGAGGCCCGCACAATTGCCACCACAATGCAACCAACCGCCCAAACGCCGGTCACCCACAAACAAGGTGACCGGCGTTTACGCTGCTCGATGGCGGTAGCGGTGGGATTTGAACCCACGCCAGCGCGGGAGCCCTCACGCGCTTTCGAGGCCGAGGTTGTCGCGCTCCACCTCGAAGAGGTCGATGACCCGCGCCGACACGTGACCGCCACTTCTCTCATCACCTCGTTCCACGTCCCAGGCACGGCGTGAGCCCTGTGCTGTCTGGCCTACCGGTCCGCAAGATCACCCAGGTTCCGCGGCTACCGCCTGCCGATCTACCCCGCGACCGGCGTACGCTCAGTCGCCCAGTTCCATCACCGCAGTTGCGAGGCGGCCGATTGCGCTGAAAATCTTGTCCAAGTCACCGTCTTCGAGTGCACTAAGAAGCGACTCCAGCGCTAGAGCAACTCCGGCCATAGCCCCGATCCCCACGAGCGCCGCAGCAAGACCCTGCAACGCTGGAACAAGGCCGGCAGAGAATGCGGTGCTGACAAAGTTCTGGGCCAGAGGAACGGCGAGACCGTTGTGGGCAGCGATGACCACGGCGCCCTTGAGGGCGAGCGCAACCTTGGTGATAATGATCGTCTCGATGATCATCTCATTTCTCTCATTCCTTGGTAGTAGACTTCTTCGTGATGTCTATTTTTGACGAAATATGAGGCAAGATAACATCGCGGCGGCGCGACAATTTTCTAGGCGAGTCGTAAGGGTTTTCTTATGAGATGCTGACAGTCACCGGGCAGCTGGGTCTGTCCCCTTGCTGACGTCGCCGTCGGTGGCGTGGAGTCCGTGAACGCCGGTACGGCTCACGGACTGGTGAGACTCGAGTCGCCTGTGTCGTTGAGCCCTGCTGGCGGGTGACCAGCAGGAGCGGCCGGCCGGGCTGCGCAGCCGTGGGGTAGGTCGGTCCATCGGACCGACCCATGCGGCGAGGCCAGTTCGATACCCGTGCCGCAGTGACGCACCGCGGCACGGGGCTTCCACATCAGCTGCCGGCAAGGGTGTAGAGGCTCAGTGCGTGGATGTCGACGGTGCCGGGGAGGCCGCTGCTGTAGACGTCCAGGTCGGGAAAAGTTCGAGCGGGCGGGACTTGGTGGTTTTCGACGTCGGCGACCTGTTTTCCGTCGATGAAGAGTGTGAGGTGGGTGTCGCGTACCACGACGGTGATGGGGACGGTGCGCCCGGTTTGGAGTCCGGGTATATCGACTCGGGGAGTGATGGGCACGTTGTTCTGCCCATCCCAAACGTCGAGCTGAGCGAATTCAGCCGCAGTGTCCACGCACACCTCGTAAGCCAGTTTTCCTTGCACGGCCCACCGAAGACCCCAGCAGAACTGTACATTGGACCCTGGTTTGACGGAGATGTCGATATCCCCGACATAGGTGGTGACAGCGTCGGCAAGTTTGAGGTCAGTGCCGGCGTCGGCGCCAGCGGTGAGAGCTGTAAGTTCGAGCGTATGGGGGAGAAAGCGCACGGTCTCGTGGGCAGGATCGTTGGGGCGTCCGACCAAGTCGGCGAACCCGACACCGGTGCCGTCCATCTTCGCCTGGTAGACTAACCGGCCGCGGGGGACGGCAGCGGAGGTCGCGGCGCGCTTCACTGGAGGCTCCGGACTGGGGTTGGGCGGGGGATGCCAGACCACCAGGACCGCGACGAGGGCCGCAATAACAACGATCCCGCTGACAACCGACCCTCTCACCCAGCGGCGACGCATGCCTCGTGGGCGCTGATTCGCTGTGAGCGCCTGGTCGAGGGCATCCACGAATGCCTCAGCTGAGGGGTAGCGATCCGTGGGTGCCTTGGCCAAGGCCCGGGTGAACACGTCATCAACCGCTGGTGGCAGGGTGTGTTGGCGCTCGGTGGCCCGGGGCACGGGATGGCTTCCGTGTGCCAACAGCAGCGACAGCGAATCGGGCTCGGTATAGGGGGTGGTGCCAGTGAGCAGCTCGAACGCCACGCAGGCGAAGGAGTACAGGTCGGCTCTGTGACTGACCGGGCCACCGGATGCCTGTTCGGGTGCCAGGTAGGTTGGCGTTCCGAGGTACTGGCTGCTCACCGTGGTCGAGGTGTCATCGAGGACTTTGGCCAAGCCGAAGTCGGCCAGCACGGGCTGCAGGTCCTGATCGAGGAGAATATTGGCGGGCTTGATGTCGCGGTGAATGATGCCGCGACTGTGGGCGTAGTCGAGGGCTTCGGCGAGCCGGTGCAGGACCGACATGGCCTGCTCGACGGAACCCTCGCCCTCAGCGATCAGATGTTTGAGGCTGGCCGCCCCGACCAAACGCATCGCTAGGTACAGTTGGCCATCTGCCTCGCCCGCGTCGTACACCGTGACGATGGCCGGGTGTTCCAGGGCTTGCATCGTGCGCGCTTCACGCAGAAATCGCGAGGTGAACTCCTCCTGGACCGCCAGGGTGGGGGCTAGGAGTTTTAGCGCCACGGTTCGATCGAGGTCGCGGTGGACAGCGCGATAGACATCGCCCATTCCTCCGCGCCCGATAAGCGATTCCAGAATAAACGGGCCGATCCGGGTACCGGTTTTGAACGTGGCGCGGGTCACGGCGTCGGCTCAGTGAGGTCGGCGATGGTGACCGCGCCCCGGCGGAGAGCTTCGTTGGCGAGCAGGCTCCGGCGGTTGCGACTGCCGGCGGGAATGTCGAACTTCCCGTACAGCCGAAGCAGGTGCTGCTCCACGGCTGGCTCACTGACCACCAAGGCGACCGCTATGTCACGCAGCGAGGCAGGCTCGGTGAACATCTGCCCGTTGAACAATGGCCGGCACAGCGCCCGGAGCACATCACGCTCACGGCGGGTCAGCTCAGGCGACGACGCGGCACCTTGAGTACGAGTCACATCGGCTGGTTCCGCAGCCCTAAACACCAGCTTCGTACGGCCTACCACGACATCATCGCCGTGGTGCAGAACCCGCATCGCCAAGATGCGATCACCGCGAACGACTGTGCCGTTGCGGCTACCCAGATCCTGCACACACCAGCCGTCCGCGACCGGCTCAACGACCGCGTGCAATCTCCCCACGGTTTTGTCATGAGCCAGCACAACATCGTTGCACTCGGCCCGACCGATCGTCACCCGCGGCCCGTCGAGTGGCACGAGCTCAACCCCCGCCGGTTTCCACACCTCCAGGTACGCAGTCACCACAGATCCCGCTCCTGCCAAGCCCACATCCGCGAACGTTGACCAGGCGCTCGCCTGTAGCCGCCCCAACCGGTCGCTACACCGTGCCGCCCGAATTGTCAGGCCCCCCAGACCCTGTTGGCAACCAACCACTGTGCCGGTTGGACTTTTGTCGGGCGCGAACCCCGTGAGCCGACAGTGCCCGAGCTGGAAGAGCTTGAGCGCATCATGGGGCTGCCCGTGCTACCCCACGCAGTCACTCGGTCACCGATTGGATCTTCCTGGCGCCGCCCAGACCGCAGTCACCACGACAGGAATCCCCCGCCTTCCAGACCCTACAGAGGGGTAGGCCACGCGTGTCGAACATCGCATACCTGATCAGTGTGATTTTTACGGCTCTCGGGGGCTTGGCGGGCCTCTCCGGTTTCACCTCTCTGTTTCGTACAACAAAAGAAGCAAAAGACACGACAGTCGAACTCAAGATCACAACACTGGAGGATCGCCTAGAAGAGCTTGGGCGCACGATGCGGAGCGCAGCAAGACTACTAAACCAAGTAGAGGCCGAGATCCAAGTCCGTTCCGCCAGTGCCGAACGCCTAAAAGAGGAGGCCCAGACAGCGGAGAACCTCGTAAAGCTGAACCAGGAGCAGCGAGATGCGATCGCCAAATTGGTCCGTAATGAGATCGGAGTGGAGACAAAGAAGGTAACGCGGCAAAGCTACACGACCACCAGCCTCGACCAGGAAGTTGTTGAGTTCGTCGGCGGCTGCGTCAAACCTGGGCTGCGCCTAGACCGAGAGGTCGGTTCTTTTGGGAGATCCTGGCGCAGGAGGCCGTTGGTGTTCTCATTGCTACCTCGCTGCCGAGGCAGTTCATTCAGTGCATCCCCTCCGAGTTTCCGAATCCTCATCGAGCATGATGAGTAGCCGGGTGTTGGCGTGATGCGGCAGGGGGAGGCGGGTGGCCCGGACCGCCCAGCGCCACCAGTGCCGCACAAATGCCACCACAATGCAACCAGCACGCCGGGCCGGGACCATGCCCTGTTCCTGGGCCACGCTCATAGGGCGTTGCCAGGGCCCCGACTTGCGTTCCCGCGCGACTACGATCCGCTACATTCCTGGGTTGAGGGGTTACGCTGAGGAACGGAGCCGAGGTTGGTACGGGGAGCGGATGCGCAGCGCGCTGAGATCATCCGATTCTGGCGCACGGTGGAGATGTTCAGTCCGCCCTCTGTCGAGAAGGTCAGCGAGCGACGGGTGTACGTGGTCAAGCCTGGTGAGCCGTTGCCGTGGGAACCGGAGCATGAGCTGGCGGGAGTCCCGCTGAGCAAGGACCAGGCGTGGTGGCACGTTGTTTACGCCGGGATTTACTCGCTGGAATCGGTGTTCGAGGTCCTAGCAAGGGTCTTCGCGCCGGATGAGGAAAGCTTCGATGAACGCCCGGCGAGAGAGAGTGCGCTGGCCGCGTTCGTCGTGTCAGGCGAGGGACGGCCGCTGGTTGGTTCGGAGGTGTTGTCCAGTTGCGCCTGGGCGACGGGCCGCACAGTGTGTCCCGGTCCGGGAACGCCGAGCTGGTTGACCGGGTTCGAGGGCGCGAAAAAGGAGTTCGGTGCGTACTTCAAGGATCTGGTAGAGCCCGAGCCAGATGACGAGTGGGCCGCGGAGCTGCGGCGGCGCGATCACGAGGTGGGGCGGCCAATCGGGCAGGAAGTGCTCACAGAGTGCCTCAAGGCTGTCGCGAAGATGCTGCACGTGGACTCGGCACTGCCGCACGCCGAGATCCGTATCCGCAGCCAGATCGTGGCCAAGTGCAGAGCCTATAGCGCCGACGGGCATGACTTCCTGAACAGCTTCATCGCTGATGACCTCGCCACGGTCGCGGAGCAGGCGAGTGTGGGCAAGGTCGGCACCGTGCTGTGCGAGTACCTGCGCCCCGATGCCGAGTTGGATACGGCACGGCGGGTAGACGTGCGCGAGCAGCTGGACACGGTATTGAAAGCCACGGCCCCCTGCCGGGTGCCACTGGGCCGGTGACCAAGCGCACCAGAACATCCGCACCCGCGGGAGGCGTTCTCCGGGAAGCAAGAGCGCCGAAAGAACGGCGATCACACCCGCGTGGTGCACTTCTGGAAACCCCAGTTCACAGGGTTTGACATGGTTGTCGCATCGGCGAACAACGGGGCGGTGGAGAACGTCACGAAGGAGATCCCGGGGCGGGACGCGATCGATGAGTGCTGGCGTGCGGACGCCGTGCAGCTCGACTACTTTCCGGGCATCGCCTCAGCGCTGCTCACCAACGATCGCGATGACGCTGAGGGCGACGACGTGAACGGCATCGAGACCGCCGTCACCGGGTGGGCGCTGGTCTCGGCGCGGTTGGGTAACAAGCGCAATTGCGGCCAGTTCGTGGACGACTTCTGGTACCGCAAGCCCAAGGACCCCGAGGAGGAACACGATCGGCTCGGTTTGCTGGCGATCCTCAAAGAGTATGAGCGCTCGGCGCCGCCGTGCACGTGGCTGGAGGCAGTGGCCACCTTCCGGCAGGCACTCGAGCATGGGGTGCCGCCCACGAAGCGTTGACCGCCGCGCAGCAGCAGGTCGCAGCGCTCCGTGCGCAGCTCACCACAGCAGAGCGTGGTGCCCAGGCTTGGCAGGCCGAGCGGGCACGGCGGGTGCAGTTGCGTGCCGAGCACCGCCAGTTCCGGCCGGGGTTTCTGGAGTGGCTGACCTCGCTGGGCAAAGCCATGCGGGAGTGGCGGCACCGCGACCAAGCTGCGGCTGCCCAGGTGGAGGCAGCCGAACGGGCCCTGCACGATGCGTACGGTGAGCTGGCGCGGCTCGCGCGAGAAGTTGACCTCGCCGCCCAGGCTGCCGCGCAGGGGGAGGAGACGGCGCGGCGAGCGGGAACGCGACGCCATCCGGGCCGAACTCGGTCAGGCGATGAGCAGTGGCTGTCCAGCCGCACCTCGGTGCAAAGATTGGCCGACCGGCTCACCCCTCTGAGCACCCGGCTGGCCGGCGACGACGGCGAGATCTGGGTCGGTTCACCGCTGACCGTGCACCGTCGTTGCGACCAGCCCATGTTCGGCATCGCCAACGACATCGCCTACAACGGCCTCATGATCAACGGAACTGCGCCGGCCGCCGCCCAGCGGTTCCAGGAGGCGTATCCGTTGCTGCCCGCTTCGGAGTGGATCGACGTTGTCTCCCACGTATCCGATGGCCACTGGATTCCTGCCGAGGGCAGGCGGCTGGATCTGATTCTCGACGCCCTGGCCGACCTGAAGTTCGAGATGTCCCAGGTCATGGTGATTGGTCCGTTTCGCGACATCGCCCGCCAGGTGCATCAGCGTGCTCACCGCTACCGGGGCCTGGTGGCCGGGACGATCCATACCGCGCAGGGCAAGCAGGCCGAGATCGTGATCCTGGTGCTCGGCAGCGATCCCCGACGGGGTGGAGCCCGGCGTTGGGCCGCCAGCAAACCCAACCTGCTCAACGTGGCCGTCAGCCGTGCCCAGCGCCGCCTCTGCGTCATCGGCGACCGGCAGGCGTGGGCCACCCAACGCCACTTCGACCTCTTGGCCCACCGCCTACCAGCATCTCCACCTCGATAACCGGGTGGCTTTCCTGTGTTCGTTTACGTGCGCACGAAGGGCAGTCATGCCGTCTACCGGCACCCGGATGGCAGGGCCGTCGTCGTCTTTTCGACTGGTCGCGGTGTGCGGTATACCGGGGGCGACTGAGCGGGTGTGGGGGATGGTGATGAGGAGGAGTAGCGATGGGTAGGCACCATGAGACACCGCCGCAGCCTGACCCCACTCGGGATGGCCATAAGCCGGGAGGGCTGTTCCCGCACCGTCAGCCGGGTAAGCACGAAAAGCCAGACGAACCCGAGGACCCTGGCAAGGACTCTGGCAAGCAGGAGAAGAAGTGACCGGTCTTGACGCGGTTGGGTCGCCTGTGGAGCTGCGGCGTCGGATGGTTGATGCGGTCCTGGCAGACGAGTTCGTGGCGGAGTGGCGAGCTGCGGTCTTGCCGTGGCGGCCGGCGCTGTTGGCGGTGTCACGGCACGAGTTCCTTCCGGGCACGGTGTGGGTTGAGAACGACGACGGGGCCTCGCCGGCTTTCGTGCCGTTGCACCGCGAGCAGGACCCAGGCCGGTGGCTGCGGTTGGCCTACGCCGCGGACGATGGTGTGGCGACCCAGGTCGATGATGGGCGCCCGACTGGTCCTGGTGTAGGGGGTTCTCTGCCCTCCAGCTCGGCGTCGGGTCCAATCATTGTTGCGGTGATGCTGGCGGCGCTGGACGCTCACGACGGGCATCGTGTGCTGGAGGTGGGTACCGGGACTGGTTATAACGCTGCGTTACTGGCTCATCGGCTCGGCGCTAGGCAGGTCACCAGTATCGAGGTTGACCCCGTCATCGCCACTCACGCCAGGAAGGCGCTGTCGGACGCCGGGCTCGGGGCCGTCACGGTGGTCACGGGTGACGGTGCCCTCGGGTACCCCCCGGGCGCCCCGTACGACCGGCTGATCGTCACTGCGGCCTGTAACCAGGTTCCCTATGCGTGGGTGGAGCAGACCCGGCCGGGTGGGCGGATCGTGGTGCCCTGGGCGGATACCTACGCCGGTGGACTATTGGTGTTAACCGTTGCCGAGGATGGCACCGCATCTGGCCGGATCGTGGCGGAGAGCAACTTCATGTGGCTGCGTGAGCAGCGAGAAACCCGGGGCGCCGTCAAACCCACCATGAGCAATGGCGTAGGGGATCCAGAGCGCGTTGAGGAGAGGGTCACCACGTTGCATCCCTCCCACGTGACGAGGCCGCATGGTGCGCGGGTTGCTATCGGCCAGCGTGTGCCTGGCTGCCAGTGGCGCTACTACCCGTGGGAGCCCGATGATCCGGTGGGTGTGCTATGGCTGGTGGACCCCTGGGGCTCGTGGGCCAAGCTGACCCATACCAGCCCCGACGCGGATGAGGATGAGTTCCCGGTGCTTCAGTCCGGTCCCCGGCGATTGTGGGATGAGGTGGAAGCAGCCTGCCGCTGGTGGCTCGAGGCGGGCAGCCCCGGGGCCGACCGCTGGTTGTTCACCGTCACCCCGGAGGGGCAGCGGGTGGAGCTGACCGATGTTCCCTCTGTGGCAGCCGGCGCACCCACTCGTGACGGCTGAGGTTAGCCCTCGACGTCCGGAATCGCGTCGATCTCCTCGTTGGTCGCCCGGGCGACACCGGCCTGGTCCAGCAGCCGTCCCAGATCAATGCGCGTAGCAATGGAGTCACGGCGCAACCGGTACAGCGTGTCGCCGTACCCACCCTCGACCTCGGCGAGCCGAGCCTCCAAGGCGCGGATCCTCTGTTCCAACGTTGCCAGAGATGCCATCACTCCACCCTCTCGGCCGATTTGCCGGGGAGCATAGCGGCTTGGCTCACGATGGCTGCACCACGCAGACTCGCAGATGAGCAGGGACGTGGTCATGATTCGGCGATCGGCTTTCAGGTGGTGAGGTGGTGGTCGATGCGGTCGTCGGGGAGGGTCGTGGCGGTGGTCAGTCGCATACGGAAAGATAGCGGCACGAGCAACTTTAACGCAGAAGTCGCCGCCCAAGGGCGGCAGGCGACTCAACGGCTTCTCAGCGTCGAGGAAGTGCCTGCACCTGTAGAGATCGCCGAACGACTCAACGTCCCGCCAGATACGCCTCTCATCGTGCGCCGCCGGTTGTTTGTCGTCGATGACCAACCCATGCAGCTCTGTGACGGCTACTATCCCGCGACCATTTTTCGAGGAACTGCGGTCGCCGAGCCGCGATGCATCAAGGGTGGCGTGCACGCGGTCATCGAAGACACTGAAGGTCCAGTTCGAGCTAAGGTCACCCAGTTCGTCGAAGGCTTGAACGTGCTTGAGCACTGTCGCCAGCGGGCCACCACCGTGTTCAGGGCGTCTCCCGCTCTCCGCAGCGGCTGGATCGGGTCGCGTCATAACCGGGGATCGGCAGCCACCTCCGCGACCGTCCCGACCATGAGTGTGGCGAGCGCAACGTACCGTATCCGACTGGTTGCGATGTGGTACACCAGTCCGCACTGGGACGAGAGCGCGGTCGTGTCGGCCTAAGAAGCTGAGATGACCGCTACCGTGCCGAACTGAGGATAGCTAGCATGGAGTCGAACGTATGTTCGAATCTTGTGCACGGCGGTCGGAGAGGCGAGGACCGATGAATACCACAGTGGCGACGAGTACCACAGGGGCTGAGCAGGCCGCCGTCCTTGCCTTGACTAGGGCATCCCCCGGGGAGTGGTTCCGCACCGCAGCCGTCATCTACGAGTCCGGCGGCGCGCTTGCTCTTCTCGACAGGCAGATTGGCCTCATCCCTGAAGAGCACCGTCAGTACGCGGAGGAACTGCTGGAGCGCGTGCGGCCTGAAGACCTGGACGCGGCCGAGGAGCTGGTCGCGCGCGTCACAGCCCAGGGCGTGAGGCTTCTTACCGTGCGTGAGGACGACTACCCGGCGAACCTACAGTTGGTCTACAACCGGCCGCCCTTTATCTGGGTCAAGGGCGACCTGGCGCCGGGGGACTTTCGCGCAGTCGCGGTCGTCGGTACCCGGCAGGCGTCCGAGGATGGACGACGGCGGGCGACCCGCCTCACACGGGGTCTTACCGAAGCGAACGTCACGGTCCTGTCCGGTTTGGCACGCGGAATCGATACCTCCGCCCATACCGCCGCACTTGAGGCCAACGGCAGGACCCTCGCGGTCGTCGGCCATGGAATTCTTACCGCGGTCTACCCGCAAGAGAACCGAGAGCTGGCCGAGAGGATCTGCAAGCAGGGCGCGCTCGTCTCGCAGTTCTGGCCCGACGCACCACCACAGGCGACTAACTTCCCGATGCGCAACGTCGTGATGAGCGGTATGGCCATGGGCACGGTCGTGATCGAGGCATCCGCCACCGGCGGCTCGAAGATGCAGGCGCGCCTCGCTCTGGAACACGGCAAGCGACTATTCTTGTTGGAGTCGCTAGTGAAGTCACAGGACTGGGCACAGCGATACGCGGAGCGCCCCGGTGTCACCGTCGTCAGAGAGCTCGACGATGTTCTGGAGGTCATCGCCACGCTCAGCAGCTTCCCGGAACAGCTGGTCCTACTATAGCAGACGGCACTCGATGACAGCAGTCGAGCACTATACCGACCCATACCTACAAATTTACCGCCGTGTGCCACCTGGCGGCGCCGGAGTCTGCATCGTGTGCCATTCTGGTCCCAACGAGGGCCATTCGACCTGCTACAGCTGCCACCACAATGCGCCAGGTACGTTATCCGGCGACCACCGTGCTCCCCATCTCGCTATATGAGGTGTCGGGCCAGTACTGGCATGTCCTGCGTTACTACAAGGACCACCACCGGGCAGAAGTCCGAGCGCAGCTCGCAATGATCGTTTCCGCGACCATCGCGCGGTTCACCTACCGTCACTGGCCCTGCATTGCCACGGTGCTCGGGGGCGCTCCCACCGTGGTGACCACGGTTCCCAGCACCCGCTTACCCGCCCGGTCCGGCGACCATCCATTCATCGCAGCCGTACGGCGAAGTTCCCTGCTCGCCGGACTTCACCACGCCCTGCTCACGAGAGGGCCTGCCCGGCCTGGAAAAACTTCAGCGCGTCGTTGGGATGCCCACTGCGGACCAGCGCCATCCCGGCGTGCCAGGCGGCGTTGGCGATCCCGTAGGCGTCCTGGAACTGACCAGCCAGCCGCAGCGCACGACTAAAGTGGCCCGTGCCGTCCACGCCCCCGTCGTGGCAGCACCATCCGGCCTCGGTGTGCAGCTCGGCCAGCGCGGCGGCCAGTTGTGTCTTGACCAGCTCGGGTGCGGGGACCTGCATCCATTCGGTGTAGATCGTCGAGACGGCGCCGAATGCGCCAGCCTGCCCCCCGTAGTACCGTGCGACACCGCGCAGATGGTCGGTGACCGCCCGCACGATGTGCACGTGGACCATACTCAGCCGCGACGGCAGCACCTAGCCACTCGGCAGGGCCAGCTCGATCGGCTCACCCATCCCGAGGAGCACCTTGCCCAGGGCCGCCGCCAAGGCCTCGGCGATCAGTACGCGGCGTTTCACGTCCTCGTCCACCTCCTCCGTAGCCGGCGGTGACTCCGTCCGCTCCTCACCGTAGCTCAGGCCCAGCCACGCCCGGGGTACACCGAGCCCGTCGGCGATGCGCTCGATTACCCACACGTTGCTCACCTGGCGGCCCCGGAGGATCTCGCTGACTTCCGACTGGGACTGGCCAGTCAGCCCGGCCATATGGCGCTGGCTGATCCCCAGGCGCCGCAGGTAGCGATACACCATGCCGATATCCCGGGCAGCCAGAGCGGAGCGCATCTCGTCGGTTTCGAAGAACGCGAGGTCGATGGGGTCCACGGGCGATCACCTTTCCCAGGAGCTGGCAAAGGACTAAGCCGGTGATCATACAGTTGGAGAGACCGACGATACGTCTCGCTGGACTTCGTGGCGCGGCCGTCGCCGCCAACGCCGTACGGCGAGGGTGACCCTCCGTCACGGTAGTGGGAGAACGGAACGACGTTCACGATGCCACACTGAGCTCATGGGAACGTCTTGGAACCTGACCGCCGCCGTACACCAGGAAGAAGACTGGTATGTGGCGCGTTGCCTGGAAGTCGAGGTCGCCAGCCAGGGTCGCACGATCGAGGAAGTCTTGGCCAACCTCGCCGAGGCTGTCGCGCTCTACCTCGAAGAGGTCGATGCCCCGCAGCGACACGTGACCGCCACGCCCCTCATTACCTCATTCCAAGTCCCCGGCGCGGCGTGAGCCCCGCGCTGTCTGAACCTACGGCACCGTCAAACGCGGCACACTCGGCTCAATTCTGCGGCAAGCCGGCATCACGCCCGCCGAGTTCCTCGCATTGCTTCGTTGACGCCCAGCAAGATAAAGGGCGGCTGTTACAGTTGAGCGTAGGGCACCGCAGCCTGACGTGACTCGCGGGATCGGGAGGGACGGAATGAGCAAACATGAGAAGGAAGACGACGCGAAGAAATACGAGGGGAACGGTTACGATCCTCAGCGACCGATTCCGCCGAAAGATCCTGGTGGCAAGCACGGAAAACCGGATACAGACGATGATGATGATGAGGGCACGAAGAAGTGACCACCGCGGCACCGCCAGCGTGGTCCGAACTGGTTGAGGACTTGGCCGAGCGGGGGGTATTGGCCCAGCCGTGGCGGGCGGCTTTTTTGGCGGTGCCCCGCGAGGTATTTATTCCTGAGGTGATCTGGCGCTACGTCGGGGACGACCTGGTACCGCTGCGCCGTGGTGAGGAGCCGGCCGAGTGGCTGGCCCGGGCTTACGGGCCGCACTACGTGGTGACCCAGGTGGATGACGGCATCCCGGCCGGGCCGCAGGGGCAGGGTCAGGTGCCGACCAGCTCGGCGTCGCGTCCGGACATCGTGGCGATGATGCTGGCCGCTGGGCGCCTAGAGCCGGGGATGCGGGTATTGGAGATCGGCACCGGAACGGGCTACACCGCCGCGCTGCTGGCCCACTATCTGGGCGCGCGCAATGTGACCAGTATCGAGGTTGACCAGAAACTGGCGGCGCAGGCGCGGACCGCGCTGGAGCGCGCGGGCTACGGCGAGGTGACGGTGGTTACCGGTGACGGTGCCCGGGGCTGCCCCGAAGCGGCACCGTTTGATCGGGTGCTGTCCACTGTCGCCTCACCCCGGGTGCCGTACACGTGGGTGGCACAGACCCGCCCCGGGGGATTGGTGGTCACCCCGTGGAACAGCGCTTACAAGCCCGCGGGGCTGTTGTCGCTGACGGTCGGGACTGAGGGCAGCGCCACCGGGGGTCTCGTCGACACCACTATTTCGTTCATGCCACTGCGCGACCAGCGAATTCCCCGTCCTGCGGTCGCCGATGTGGTGCGCGAGGCCGACATCCCTGAGCGCAGCGATACGGACTTGCATGCTTGCGACTTGTGCAACGACGACGCGCCCTTTGCGATCGCTCTCTCTGTTCCCGGCTGCCACTGGATATATGAGCCCGCATCTGGCGATGATGGTCGCTGGTGCGTGTGGTTCCTTGATCCCACCACCCGGTCCTGGGCGCGGTTTGACTACCAACCCGATACCCAGCGCTGGCCGGTCCACCAGTTCGGACCACGGCGGCTGTTCGACGAGGTCACCACCGCCTACCACCGCTGGTGCCATGCCGGCCAGCCCCCGGCCACCCAGTGGCGCTTCACCATCACCCCGGACGGGCAACGGGCGGAGTTCTGACGCCACTCCCGTGCCCGCATGGGGGGCAACTGAGACCCAAACTGAGACCCCGAGCGCAGGACACAGCCGGCTTCCGCCGAGCAGGTGGAGCGTTTGTGCTGCTTGATGGCGGTAGCGGTGGGATTTGAACCCACGGAGGGCGGGAGCCCTCACGCGCTTTCGAGGCGCGCTCCTTCGGCCGCTCGGACACGCTACCGCCGGTGAGGATACCGGGCGCGGCCGTGAGTGGCGATGCGACCTATGACTCGCATCGCCACTCACGGGCGCCGCAGGCGCATGAACCCGGTGAGGAGGGCAGCGCACTCCTCGTCGAGGACACCTCCGAGCACCTGCGGGCGGTGCGGCGACCGGCGGTCCCGGACGACGTCCCACAGGGAGCCGACCGCACCGGTTTTGGGCTCCCAGGCACCGAACACCAGACGGTCCACCCGGGCCGCCACCAGGGCACCCGCGCACATCGTGCACGGCTCCACGGTGACCACCAGGGTGCAGCCACTCAGCCGCCAGCCAGTGCCTCGCCCCTCGCCCCGCAATCGGGCCGCCCCGGTCCGCAGGGCCAGCAGCTCGGCGTGCGCGGTCGGGTCCCCGGTGGCCTCCCGGGCGTTGCACGCAGCCGCCAGCTCGACGCCCTCGGCGTCCACCAGCACGGCTCCGACCGGGATGTCCCCCGTGGCCACCGCGCCGCCGGCTACCTCGATCGCGCGCCGCACCAGCGCCAGGTCGGCACCCGTCGCCCCCGTGATCGCCACCGTCATCCCGGTTGTTTTTCCAGCAGGGCGGACAGCTGCGCGGAGAACCCGCAGCGCTGGGCGATCATCTCGAGCTGCTCATCAGGGTACAGGTCCACGTCATCGATGATCACCTGCATCTCCTCTGCCGGCAATCCCAGATCGGCGAGCAGCCCGAGGTCACCCTCCGGCCAGACCTCGTCAGCGTCGAGGGCATCCTCGTCGGGGACCTCGACGCGCAGCAGGTCCAGCACGTCGGCGGCGATGTCGTAGTCCAGTGCCGCAACGGCGTCGGAGAGCAGCAGCGACACCCCGCCTGGCACCGGGCGCACCACCACGAAGAACTCGTCATCCACGTCGAGCAGGCCGAAGACAGCACCCGTGGAGCGTTGCCCACGCAGCTGAGTGATCGCTGTGTCGAGGTCTTTCAGGGCCGCAGAGTTCAGTTTCGCGCACTGCCAGCGCCCGTCCTCGCGAACAACCGCGACAGCGAAGCCGGTGACCGACATGGCACAAGTATGCGCCGTCTGGCTCCAGAGGGAAGCGGGGTCAGGCGATCCCATCCTCACAACGGGCCTCAAAGCAGGAACGACGTGCGAGAATGAGGAATCATGAACACGTCCCCTCCGCCCGCCAGCGCACCGGGCTCGATCAACCCGGGCCCGACCGAGCTGGTCCGCGCCGCGAGGACACTGCAGCCGCGCACGGTCGCGCTGCGCCGCGCCTTGCACCGGCACCCCGAGCAGGGCCTGCGCCTGCCCGAGACCCAGTCCGCCGTGCTGCGTGCGCTGGCCGACCTGCCCGTCCAGGTGCACACCGGGCGCTCCATCAGCTCGGTGGTCGGGGTGATTGAGGGCGCGCGCGCAGGGCCGACCGTGCTGTTGCGGGCGGACATGGACGCGCTGCCGGTCACCGAGGAGTCGGGGGTGCCGTTCAGCTCGGAGACGGTGGGCTCGATGCACGCCTGCGGGCACGACACGCACGTCGCGATGCTGGCCAGCGCCGCGCGGCTGATCGTCGAGCACCACGACCAGCTGGCCGGCCGGGTCCTGCTGATGTTCCAGCCCGGAGAGGAAGGCTTCCACGGGGCGCGGTACATGCTCGAAGAGGGTTTGCTGGAGCTGGCCGGGACGCCGGAATGCGCACTGGCCCTGCACATCACCTCCAGCCTGGACAGCGGCGTCGTGCAGACCCGAGCCGGCACCATCCTGGCCTCATCGGACACGTTGCGGGTGAACGTCACCGGCCGCGGAGGCCACGCCGGCGCGCCCCACACCGCGGTGGACCCGGTGCCGGCCGCCGCCACGATGGTCGGCGCGCTCCAAACCATGATCACCAGGAAGCTCACCGTCTTCGACCCTGCGGTGCTCACCGTCACCCGAATCTCCGCGGGCACCACCTCTAATATCATCCCGGAGACCGCGGAGCTGGAGGGTACGATCCGGACGCTCTCCGAGCACACCCGCGTCACGGTGCACGAGGAGGTGCGCCGGGTCTGCGAGCACGTCGCGGCGGCCCACGGCTGCACCGCCACCGTGGTGATCGAGCGCGGCTACCCGGTCACCGTCAACGACGACGAGGTGAGCTGGCACGTGATGGAACTGGCCCTCCGGATACTCGGCAAACCCCACGCCGGGCCCATGCCGACTCCGCTGATGGGCTCCGAAGACTTCTCCTATGTGCTGGCCAAGGTGCCCGGCGCGATGGCCCTGCTCGGCGCCTGCCCGCCCAGATGCCAGCCGGAGGAGGCCCCAGCGAACCATTCCAACCGGGTGGTCTTCGACGAGTCGGCAATGGTGCACGGGGTGGCCCTCTACGCCGGCTTCGCCCTGGAGACGCTGAGGCCGTGAACGCGCGTGCCCTCTGCGTCATCGGACTGGGTCTGATCGGCGGGTCGCTGCTGCGGGCCGCCGAGGGCGCCGGGTGGAAGGTCCGGGGCAGCGCGACGTCGGAAGCTGACCTCATCGCGGCCCGGCAGGCCGGCTTCGACGTCACGTCCTCGATCGAGGACGCGCTGGCGGGCGCGGAGGACCTCGACGCTCTGGTGGTGCTCGCGGTGCCGCTGCCCGCAGTAGCAGACGTGCTGCCGGTGCTGGCACGGTGCGCCCCGCGCTGCCGCCTCACCGACGTGGTGAGCGTGAAGCAGCCCGTCGCGGCGGCGGTGGCGGCGCTGGCCCCCTCGGCCCGCTACGTCGGCGGACACCCGATGGCGGGGAGGTCCGCCTCGGGCTGGGCGGCCGGGGCGGCGACGCTGTTCACTGGGGCGCCCTGGATGCTGGGATGCGACGACGGCGCTGACCCGGTGGTGTGGGCGCAGGTCGCCCAGCTGGCGCTGGACTGCGGGGCGCACGTAGTGCCGGCCGCCGCCGCGGACCACGACGCCGCGGTGGCCCGGGTGTCCCACCTGCCGCACGTGCTTGCCGCGGTGCTCGCCTCGGTGGGCGCCGACGGTGGTCCGCTGGCGATGGCGCTGGGCGCGGGTTCGTTCACCGACGGCACCCGGGTGGCCGCGTCGCCGCCCGAACTGGTCCGGACCCTGTGCGAGGGCAACCGCACCGCCCTGCTGGCGGCGGTAGACGATGCCCTGGGCCGGCTGGGCGCCGCCCGCGGCTCGCTGGCCTCCACCGGTGCGCTGAAAGCCACGATCCGGGCTGGCCACCTGGCTCGCCAGTCCTTCGACGCGGCCCGCACGAGCGCACCCAGCGAGGCCGACTACATCGACCTGACCACTCCCGAAGCGTTCGCCCGACTCCGCGCACTCGGCCGGCAGGGTGGTCGCGTCATCGCCCTGCACGGGACCCGCTGCCAAGCGACGTGGGCGCCACAGACCTCAGAAGGGCCGTGACAAGCTCGCTTGGTCATGCTGTCCGGGCCTCCTGGCAGAACCAGCAGGAACGCTCCGGTGGGGTGACCATGCTCGCTGCGGCGATCCGGCGGCCACACAACACCACGTAGCACCCGGTGCCCTCGCACAGGCCCTGCTCGAAGGCCTCACGGGTCACCCAGTGCGCCAACCCAGCACCATCGACCATCTCGGTCAACAACCGCCGTGGTTTCTCCGCTAGAGGTCGTCGGCCCACGCGACGCCACCACGGGGTTTTGGTTTTGTGATGTTTCCCGCTCATCACGCGCACCCCACAGCCAGGCACATCCCGCACGCTGTGCCCCCTCCGCCCAGAACCAGTTCCTGGGTGATGATCAGAGCGCCGCAGCACGCTACCGTGCAGCCCATCGCCGCAAGCTCCAGCGCAGCCCGGGCACTGAGCAGGTGTAGGTGCTGGTCCACCCGGCAGCGCACCCACATTTCCCGTACCGTGTTCGGGCGCCCGGCGGCAGGGCGAACCGACTGGTCCTCAAGAGTGTCCTGGGGACACACCCACCGGTCCGCCGGAACCGAGCAGGGCCTCTTTGCGATCTCCGCGCACGTCGCGCACGTGCGGTGCGCAGCCCACGGGAACCCCACCTGCTGGCGGGCAACCCCCGGGGGCAGCACCTGACCACACCGGGCCTTGAGCACACCCCACGGCAAATCACCCGCCGACACCAGCAGATGTACCCGACAATCCCGCGGGGAGAGCGCCCACCGCACCACGCGGCTCACCGGATCTCACCATCCGACCTTCCCGCGTGATCTGGTCGACCCGACTCTGGAAGTGGGGTCATCGGGATCGCCGGAGGACGACCCACCCAGCGCAGCGGAGGCAAGAGCAGCGCTCCGCGAGTGGCCAGCGGGCTTTGAGATCCATGACCTGCGCTGGGACTTAAGGCAAGACGCTTCGGCGCACGCCTACCCTCGACAGCCACCCTCGCAGCAATGTCAGCGATCATGTGGCTACCCTCGCGCGGGGGCGGCAGGGATGGAACCCTCGCAGTGTCACCCCCGGTGAGACGACACCGAACGGAAGACAGCAGACATGCAGACAGACGGGCGGGCGCGCTTCGCCGAGCAGGTAGCCACGCTGCGGGAGCAGGCGGGTCTGTCACTGGCCGAGGTCGCCACCGCGGCGCACGTTGCCCGCGGATACGTCCATCACCTCGAGCACGGCCGCCGCTGGCCCACCCGAGGGGTGGCCCAAGCACTAGATAACGCTCTGGATGCGGAGGGAGACCTGGTGGCCGCCTGGGAGGCGGCCGATGCCCTCCCAAAAGCTGCGGCGGTGCCCGTCGGCCCGGAGGATCGGGAACGGGTGGCGCTGGCCGCGCGTCAGCCTCGCCGGATCGATGCCGCCACGATCGGCGCGCTCGCCGACGTGCTCGCCGCTACCCGCCGTCTGGAGGACCAGATCGGCTCCGCCGCGGTACTACCCGGTGTCCGCGCCCACCGCGCACTGGCCTGCGGCTTGCTGGCCGATGCCCGCCATCCGATTCGTGATCAAGCTGGTGTGCTGGCTGGGGAGCTGCATCAGTACCTGGGGTGGCTGCTCGCCGAGAGCGGGCACTCCGAGCAGGCTCAGCGCGAGCTGGACGCAGCTCTCGCGCTGGGGGTGGAGTTCGAGGACCCGGATCTGACGTCGTTGGCGCTCTCCTTCAAGGGCCACTTGGCGTGGATGCTCGATGACCCGCACGGGGTTATCGCGCTGTCTTGCGCTGCCCGCCGTGACCCGCGGGTGTTCGTCGCCCAGCACGCTTACAACGCCTACCAGGAAGCCCGCGGGTGGGCGATGGCCGGCGAGCCCACCGAGGTCGACCGGATCCTCGGGCGCGCTGACGAACTCGCGGAGCGCGCCGTCGCCCGGCAGGCCGACGCGCCGCCCCACATGTACTGGTACGGCGTTGGGTTCTTCACCCTGCAACGGGGCTTCACCTGGCACACCCTCAACGACCCCCGCTTCGCCCAGCGGGCAGCCACCGAACTGACCAACGGACTCGACGAACTGCCTGAGGCCGAGCGTCACTCCGAATGGGCCGCGATCTTCGCTGTGAGCGCCGCTGAGGCGTTCACCACCGCCGGGGAGGCCGAGCTCGCCCTCGCCCACGCCCACCAGGCGCTGGCCGTCTGTCGCGCCACCCGCTCGACCCGCCTTGCTGACGCGCTCCGCCGCGCCCAGGCCCAGATGCGAGACACCTGGCCTACCCATGCGCCCGTTCGCGACCTAGCAGACGAAATACGTTCGCTCAACGGCACCCGCTGCCAGCTCCACCGGTGATCTCGCCTGCGGCATTGGCCGCCGATCCGCACAACGCGATTGTGCAGCTGGTTACGGTGGATGAGCGCGTGCGGCCCACCGGGCCGCTGAGCGGGGTGCCGGTGGCCGTGAAGGATCTGATCGACGTCGCCGGCCTGCCCACCCGGTGCGGCAGCGCAGTGCTGGCCGATGCCGCCCCGGCGCGCGAGGACGCCGCAGTGGTGGCGGCCCTGCGCGCGGCCGGCGCGGTGGTGGTCGCCAAGACCCACACCCACGAGTTCGCCTTCGGTCCCACCGGGGACATCGCCGCCGAGGGCACGTGCCGCAACCCGCGCGACCCGCAGCGGATCACCGGCGGCTCCTCCAGCGGGTCTGCGGCCGCGGTGGCCGCCGGTCTGGTGCCGCTGGCGGTGGGCACCGACACCGGCTGCTCGGTGCGCACCCCGGCCGCGCTGTGCGGGGTGGTCGGACTCAAACCAGCGCTCGGCGCGCTGCCCACCACCGGGGTGTTCCCGCTGTCGGAGAGCTTGGACCACATCGGGCTGCTCGGTGCCGACGTCGGCATCGTCGCGTCGGCGTTCAGCGCGCTGAGCGGGCGCTGGATCGACCCGTCCGCCCCGGTGGCGGGCACCGTGGTCGGGCGCCCCACCGACCCCTACTGGCGGGTGCACGACCCAGAGATCACCGCCGCAGTGGATCGCGCCGCCGACGCGCTGGGCGCCGCCGGTGCGCTGCTGCGTGAGGTACGCCTGCCCGGCATCGACGAGTTCGCCGCCACCTACCAGGTGATCGTCGGTGTAGAGGCCTACACCACCCACCGGCGTTGGCTGGCACAGCGCAGCCAGGACTACCAGCCGGCCACCGCGGCGCGGCTGCAGGCCGCCGCCGGCTACACCGCCGCGGACTACGTCACCGCCCAGCGCACCCGGGCGGCGCTGGGCGCCGAACTGAGCGCCCGGATGCTCGCCGAGGGGATCGATGTGCTGCTGCTGGCCACCACCCCGGTGCGGGCCACCCCGATTGGTGCCCGGCAGGTGGACGCCCCGGATGGCACCCCCGTCACGGTAGTGCCCGCGCTGCTGTCCCTCACGCTGCCCTTCAACCTGCTGGGTTGGCCGGCGGTGTCGGTGCCCGCACCAGCCGTGGCGGGGCTGCCTATCGGGATCCAGCTGGCTGCGGTGCGGGGCGGGGAGCAGGCGGTGCTCGCCGCCGGTGCCCGGATCCTTGCTGGTTGATCCTCCAGCTGGGCTGCGAATGAGCTGCGAGCCCCGGAGGGTCACACCCGGCGGGCTAGTCCGGGGTATTCCAGCACCAGGCCGTCGGCGTCCACGGTGAGACTCACTTCCCACGAGTCGCCGCTGATGCTGACCGCCGTGGGCTCGTCCAGCGACACCGTGCGGTAGGTCTGGGAGACCCGCCACACCTCCAGGCTGGGCAACGCGACGAACACCACCGCCAGCTCGTGCGCTGCGGCGCCACGGTGCAGGCCCAGCCGGCGAATCGGCAGCGCGTTGAACAGCGGGCTGAACGCCAGGTCGACGTCCAGAGCACCGCCGAAGTGGTTACGCGCCGCGCCCTGGCCGTGGTCGATCAGCCAGACGCCCTCCTCCGTTCGGGTGAGGGTAACGTGTTGCTCGCCGGTGGCCTGCGCGGTGCGGACGGCCAGCCGCTGGGCCACACCGGTCTCGGTGGTGGCCAACGAATACGACGCGGAGTAGGCCTCCTGACCCTCCTGCTGGGCATTGATCAACGATCCGGTGGCCCGCAGGCCACGCTCGCCGAACACCACCCGAGCCGCTTCCAGCCGTAGGCAGTCCATCCCAGCCCAGGCCAGCATCTTGGTCGTTTGGGAGGCACGGCGGGCCGGCGTCTGCCGGGGGTACTTCTCGCTAGCTTGCTTCTCACCGGCTTGCGGGGTACTCACCGCTGCGCCTAACTCAGGCCTGGAACAAGCGGGGAATCATGATCCATTCGCCAACCTCCGTCGCACTGGTGAGGCCCGGCCCTGCTGGCGGTCGGTTACCACCGCGAGCGTACCTAGTGCGCATGATCGCACAGTCAGCTGCTGGCGCGATCGCCGACACGCCAGAAACCATAAGGCCGTAACACAAGGGCCGTAACCCACTGTCACCACAGTGGATACCATCCGATGGCAGCTATGCCCGTGTGAGCAGCTAGGAGTACTCTGCACCGCGGGCGAGCGCCCGGGGGCAGTATCGCGCTGGCTGCTCGTCTGCAGGACCCAGTACTTCCGTCGATCGCCGGGGGCACCCCGTATGCGGGTTTACTCCGCTGTGCACGCTCAGGGCGTGCTCGGTGTCCTGGCTGACGGCAGCCCGTGCCACGAACGAAGAAGGACCCCATGCGCACGCCCGTCTCCGCCCACCGACCGCGGGCCGGAATGACCCTCACTCCCCGCCATCGGCAGAATCGACCCCTGCCGATGAGTGCCGTGGCCGTGCGTCGCGGTCAGTTCGGTGAGTTTGAGCTGCGCCCGGTGCGCGAACACGCCGTCGAAGCGTTGACCGCGAACGAACCACCCGAGGAGGCGTGAGCCAGCCCGTTGTCAGCGGGCCGGTGCCTCGTCGGGTAACAGCTTGGCGAGGATGATCGACTCGGAGACGAGCGTGTCGTGTACGTAGGGCTGCACCTCACCCGTCTCGGTGAAGCCCATGCGCCGCCAGAAGGGCAGCACGTCGGTGTTGGAACGCACCACCGAGATCCGTAGCGTGTCAATCTCTGGCCAGCTCCGCACCTTCGCCTCCACCAAGTGGTAGGTGGACCGGCCAAGACCGTGGCCATGGTGGGTCTCGTCAAGCAGCAGCAAACCGATCTGCGCGGTGCTGGACGTGGGCCAACCGCGGATGATCTCCGCGCAGCCGACCATATCCAGCCCATCGGCCATCACGCCGTAGAGATACTTGTTATCGGTGGTCGCTTCAGCAGGCAGGGCGTTGAACAGGCTCTGGGCCTCCGTGTCTGCGGGCGGGCGGCCGGTAACCCGCTCAGCGTAGGTCGGTGCGTTCTCCAGCACCTTCTGCAGCGCCGCCATTTCACAGGGCTGACCGGTCAGTAGTCGCAAATCGACGTTCACACGACCATGCTGTCGGGTTACCCGGGGCGCCGCAATGGTTTCCCGTTTACGCCCGGGGAGAATGACGCCTACGGTAGCGGCATGCTGACAGTGACCGAGGCGGCGGCTCGCGCCATCAACTCACTCGTGACCACCAACAAGATGCCGGAGGGGTCTGGTCTGCGGATCGCGCCGCAGAGCCAAACTACCCGCTCAGAGGGGTTGGGACTGTCCATCGCGGCGCGTCCGGCCGACGGTGACACCGTGCTGGAGACCCACGGAGGCGCCAAGGTGTTCCTGGCCCCCACGGTGGTCTTTGACCTGCACGAACAACAGCTTGACGTCGAGCCTCTCGACGAGGGCGACCCAGATCAGGTGCGCTTCTTCGTCGACCGCCAGCCCCAGCCCAAGGACAAGGGCTGAAGGAGGGTTCAGGGCGGGGGGAAACGGTCGGTGACCAGGATCCGCTCGACGGACGGGTGCCGGACCCGCAGCACCAGCAACGCGTAGCGGCCCGAAACGGCCGGTGGACTGGCCCCGACGATCGTTCCTGGCGGGTAGTTACCGTGGTAGACGACCAGGCACGCCTTGCTCCACCGATGGTGCGCTCTCGGCCATCGGGACTGGGGGTGCGGCTGGGGGTGCGTCTGGGGCTGCGGCTGGGAGGGGAGCGGTACGCCCAGCTTCCGGCTGAGGGCGTCGGCGTCACGCTTGTTGATCAACCGGATCTCGGTCAGCGTGCCCTCGTCGTGGACAATGTGGTTGGCCAGCGGCAGCACCGCCACGCAACTGGAGACGTCGGTGATGGCCGAGGCCCCGCTGCGCGGCCCCGAACAGGCCGCCGCAACGACGCACACGGCCGCGACCCCGGCCACCAGGGCACGGCGACACCACGGGCAGGCAGTCATGAGGTTCGTTCCGTTTCAGCGGCCCCGGTGACCACCGGTTCTGGACGGGTCCCAACGGGTTGGCGCGCCGGAGCGCGCGAGGTCGCCCGAAGGGTCAGCCACGCCAGCCCCCCGGCGGGGATGCAGCCCCAGTAGGCGATCAGCCGGTAGAGCAGCACAGCGGCCAGTGTGACGGTCTTGTCGCCGCCGAAGGCGACCAGGGCCAGGGTAATGCTGCCCTCCACGACCCCGAGCCCTCCGGGAGTCACCGGCATACTGGCCGCGATCTGTCCAGCGCAGTAGGCCAGCAGCAACCCGGTCCACGGCGGCGTGGCGCTCAATGCCACGAAGGCCAACGCCAGCACCGCGACGTCAGCCACCCAGGACACCATCATCAGGGCAAAAGCCGCAACGCCCGCAGCCGGGGTCAACCGGACCGTGCGCAGCCGCTCCGCCCAAGCCCTGAGACCTGCTCGCAGGGTCGAAGCATCAGCACCGAGACCTGCTCGCAGGGTCGAAGCATTAACACCGAGACCTGCTCGCCGACGAAGGCCGGGTAGCGCTCGGGCGAGTCTGCGGCGGATCGTGGGCCGGCGCAGCAGAGCGTACCCAGCGCCGAGGAGGACCAGCGCGCCCAGCAGCGCGATGCTGATTGCCTGCAGGCCGGGGATCGGGTTGTCCTCGCCGGGGATCTGGACCGCGATGATGGTCAGCACCGTGATCGCAGCGACGTAGAACACCGACGACACCGCGAACATCCAGCTGGCCAGCGCTATACCCACCTGACGGCGACGCAACACGCCTACCGTCACCACGCCGGAGGCGGCGAATCCGAAGGGCAGGCAATACGCTGCCGCGTCGCCGGCCAGGGTGGTCGCTCCCATGACCGTCAGTCCGACCCGGTCACCTCCGCAGCGCAGCACCACCGCGCTCGCGGCCCCCCGCGCCGCGTAGGACAGCACCTCAACGAGGACCGCCACCACCACCCACCCCGGCCGGACTGAGGTCAGGGTATCGGCGGCGGTGAGCAGTTCGTCGCTGCTGTCGAACAGCACCCGCCCCGCCAGCGCGGTCGCGGCCAGCCCAATGACCACGGCGGCCACCCGCCGCCACCCTCGACCGCTCAGCGCCACCACCACACCATGTCACAGTGTTCCCACCAGCCCCAGCAAACGTGGGCGTCCGTGAACTCGACCTCACCGACGTTGGGAGGCCCGGCCACGTCGGTCTCGTCGAGTTCACAGCTTCGGGGCTGCCCGCCCGGCTCCTGATCGTTTATGATGGGTAGACCCGACGAACGTGCTGTAACGTAACACTTGAGGCGTGCTCGGAGGAGGAACCATGATCGTTCTTGGCATCATCTTGATCATCCTGGGCTGGCTGGTCCCGATCTCGATTCTGATAACTCTCGGAATCATCTTGATCGTGATCGGGGTGATCTTGGAGCTGCTCGGCGCTGTCGGGCGACCGGTGTTCGGTCGGCGGCACTATTACTGACGCTCCGGTGCGGGACACGAGCGTGAACCCGCCGTTCGCCTGGGAGCCGCTGGCGGCGCCGCGCCACCGGCTTCCAGAGCTGGGGAGAGACGCTGAGCTGCCTCACCAACCTCCGGTGTCACGCTAGCCGCGGTACTCCGTCTCTACGACCGTGGTGAGTTCGCCCACGCCTGCGTGCCCCCCGTTGTGGTCGTGGTGTTCCGCGGAACCTCTACCGAGCCGGGCAGCCGGCTGGCCCGGTGCCTGCGGCGAATAACTGGCCAGGCCCTGCGCATCGGCCCCGGTGAACCAGGGTGCGGCCGTCATGGGATCGTCCCTACCAGAGTCGCGACAGCTTCTTCGACGCGATTCCCCCAGTTGGCACGGGCCGGTCATGCGCGGCCTGTCCCGGTCCTCCCGCAGGGCCATCCTCATTGGCTCCGCCGGGAACCTCGTCGAGAACTTCGACGGGGCGACCTTCTCCTACCTCGCACCATTGTTCGCCCACCAGTTCTTTCCCAGGAACACACCGAATGTCGCGCTGCTGCTGGCCCTGGCTACCTACGCGGCCGGTTTTCTCACCAAACCGGTGGGTGCGTACCTCTTTGGCGCCTACGGCGACCGCGTGGGCGGCGCAACTCGCTGTACCTGTCCGTCCTGCTGATTTATGAAGCTGTTCAGCTCGTCCTGATCGGCGAGGGCACTCTTACCACAGGCGCAGTTGGGTGTCTCGGGACTTGCGGCGCGGTAGAGCGTCACCGATCTGTTCGCAGCTAGCAGCATCGAGCTCGGCCAGGAACGGTGAGCGGCTGGTCGTGCGGGTGGTGCCCTGCCGGAGGCGTTGGGCGGCGTGGCTGAGGTAGAGCTGCCGTTGCGCCCGGGTCATGCCGACGAACAGCAGCCGGCGCTCCTCGCGCACCTGCTCTTCGTCTTCGTCGTCGGCGTCGTCCGACGATGCTGCCCAGCGCAACGGCAGCAGCCCGTCCTCACAGCCCACCACGAACACCACCGGGAACTCCAGTCCCTTGGCGGCGTGCAGCGTCAGCAGCGAGACTGCCTCGGCGCGAGGATCCCAGGTGTCCACTTCCACGCCGAGCGAGAGTTCAGTGCGAAACCGTTCCAGGTCCTCGCTGCACCGGTCGGCCAGCGGGGTGAGCAGGTCGAGGGCGGCGTGGATTTCGGTGGCGGTGTCTTCCCGGGTAGCGGCCGGCAGGCGGCTCAGGAGAGCGCGCGCGGCGTGTCCGAGACGTTCCCGGACTGACCTCGGATCCCTAGCGCCGGCCGGTGCGTAGCTCAGTTCACCGAGCAGGCGGGCCACCCCCGGCCGATCGGCCAGCCGGTCGTGCGAGCGTTTCTGAAACGGCAGGCCAGCCTGAGTCAGCGCGTCCATCACTGCACCTGCCTGGCGGTCGGTCCGGTACAGCACGGCGAAATCGGAGAAGCCCAACACCGCAGTACCTTCGGAGTTGACCCGTCCACTGTCGAGTGAGTGGAACGACACCCCGCCCAGCAACTGCTCGATCGTGCGCGCGACGAACGACGCCTCGGCCTGCTCGGTGGGCGCGTGATGGATTCCGACCCGGCAGTCTCGGGGGGCAGCCATCGGGTGTAGTGCGCGGTCGGGCACCAGGGTCGTCGGCGAGATCACCTGTAGGGCCGCGGTCAGGATCTTCGCACCGGACCGGTAGTTGCGGGTGAGCGTCACCGTGTAGGCGCCCGGGAAGTCCAGCTGGAAGCGCAGGAAAAACCCGACGTCGGCGCCCCGGAACCGGTAAATTGCCTGGTCCGGGTCACCGATCGCGGTGAGGTTGCCGTGCGGGCCGGTGAGCTGGCGCAGCAACCGGTATTGCTGCTCGTCGACGTCCTGGTATTCATCGACGGAGATCCACCGGTACCGATCACGATAGTGGGCAGCCAGCTCCGGGTTGGACTCCAGGAGGGTGACCGGCAACGCGACGAGATCATCGAAGTCGACCAGGTCACGCTGGCGCAGCGCCGCAGTGTACCGCTGCGCGGCCTCGGCATACCCCATTCCTGGCGCGCTAGTTCGGCGCTGCCGGGACAGCTCGGTGAGCAGTTGCCGAGCTTTCTTCTCGTCGCCGGCGATCTCGGTCGCGATGGCCAGCTGCTGGGCTTGATCAGCGATCCCGAAGTTCGGGCTCAGCCCTACCTTCTCATGCTGCTCACGCAGGATGCGCACGCCGAGGGAGTGGAAGGTGGCGATGGTCAGCTGGGGCGCATGCTCGGGCGTCAGCGCGGCGAGCCGCCCCGCCATCTCCTCGGCCGCGCGGCGGGTGAAGGTGATCGCCAGGCAGTGCTCGGCTGCCACGCCGTGCACCGTCACCAGGTGGGCGATGCGGTGCGTCAGGGTGCGGGTCTTGCCCGTCCCCGGGCCGGCGATGATCAGCAGCGGCCCTTCGGTGATCTCGGCGGCGGCTCGCTGCTCGGGATCGAGCCGCTCCAGGAGCGAGCCCGTGGCGCGCGCCGACGGCTGTGGTGGCGGTGGGGTCTCCTCAGTCTCGGCGGAGGGCGCCGGCTCGTCGTCGAGCCGCGCCCCCTCCGTAGGCGCAGTGCGTTTCGGCGAGGCTGGGCGGGGCTCGCCCGCGCCGAGCGGCCCGTCGTCGAAGAGCATGGGGGCGCTGAGCGTGCTCATCCGCTTCAGCTCGTCGGATTCGAAAAGCCTGATCACGCCGTACTCGCCGTCGTATCCAGCCTGCCGGATCACCTCACCGCGGCGGAGCCGGGCAACGGCTTCGGCCAGCAGCGGCGAGTGCGCCTGGATGTCCTCGGTTGGCACGTCTTGAAGGATCACCAACTCCGGCCCCAAGGCGGCGGTGAGCTTGTCGATCTGCCCGGACACCGTCTTGCTCTTCGGTCCCGCACCGAGAATTTCGCTCATGATCTCCGGTAGCGGGACGAGGCTGCGGAACTCGGCAGCACCCTCGGGCCGGATGCCTTCCGGCCTGTCAGCCAGTTCCTCGACCCGGCTCAGCACGCCGACGGTGAGCGGCTTGCCACATTCGGGGCAGCTCCCGCCGTGCTCGCGGGTCTGCTGCGGCTCCATCCGTACACCGCACTTGCGATGCCCGTCAACGTGGTACTTGCCTTCCTCGGGGAAGAACTCGACCGATCCCGCGTGCCCGACACCGGTTTCCAGTGCCCGCCGGATCGCAAAATACTCGAGATCGGTATCGAACACCGTGGCTTCGCGGCCGAGCATGGGGGGTGAATGCGCGTCGGAGTTGCTCACCAGCCGGTAGCGGTCAAGACCGGAAATCCGCCAGTTCATGACAGGGTCGCTGGACAGCCCCGTTTCCAGCGCGAAGATATGGTCGGCGAGGTCACCATAGCAGTCCTCGATCGCATCGAACCCGGATTTCGAGCCCAGCACGGCGAACCACGGCGTCCAGACATGCGCCGGCACCAGATAGGCACCCTCGTCGCATTCCAGAGTGATCTCCAGCAAGTCGCGGGAGTCCAAGCCGAGGATAGGGCGTCCGTCAGAACCCAGGTTGCCGATCCGGCCGAGCTTGCGGTTGAACTCCGCGGCCGCGTCGAAGTGGGGCACATACACCAGGTGGTGGACCTTACGGGTACGCTCACCGCGCTTGTAGATCGTGGAGATCTCCACGGACAACATGAATCGCACCTCGGCCGCGGCCACGCTCGGCGGCAGCCTGCGGCTGATGTCCCGATCCAGGTCTTCGCGCAGCCGGAACAGCCCCGGCTCCGCCGGCACGAGGGTCTCGCGCAGGTGGTCGAACCAGGCCGGGTGGGTGAAGTCGCCGGTACCGACCAGCGTGACGCCCTTGCGTCGCGCCCACCAGCTCAGGTGTTCCAGATCGCAGTCTTTGCTGCACGCCCGGGAGTACTTCGAGTGAATGTGCAGATCGGCATGGAAACGCACCGGCGGGATCCTGCCACAGCATGCGGCGTCCTCACGCATCCAGGTAGCCCACGCCCCGCGGAGCAGCGGGAGTGGCCCGAGCAGGGGAGCGGCTGGCTTTGCGGCGATGCTCTCGGCGCCGTGGCACAGCAGCGGCAGGGCACCGACCACGACTCCACCTGTTGCGTTGATACGCTCGACACCTGGCACAATAAACCTTGGCCTGCCCGGTCATCGTCTTCACATTCTGCAAGCAGTCATCGAGATTGTCTCCAGACGCGGTTGAGTAGCACCCCGATCAGGAAAAGATAGATCGCCAGCACGTCGATCAACGTCGCGATGACGACTACCGTTAAGACAACGAGAGTCATGACGACGCCCTCTCTCCGCCCTGCCTGGCCGGTAGTTACACCAGCGTTGGGTTCGTGTAGCTAGCCCCTCACAGCCACTGGCACAGCAACCCCGCATGCCGTGAACTCGACGAGACTGACCTAGGCCAGGCCACCAACGTCGGTGAGGTCGAGCTGACGGACGCCCACCATCACGGCCGGCAGAGCTCGGGATCCGAAGTGCACCTCCGTGGCCGCGGACCGTCATCCCACAGATGTAGAAGGCCGCTCAGTCTACATCATCTCATTAAGCCGGATTACCTGCCTTGGAGGCACCTGTGAATAAGCTGTGAGAAGGACGCGGATCCCTCGACGGTCTGGCAGTATCGACACTGAATAACAGGCAGGATCATCTTTCGCGCAAGGTGACCCTGGCAGAGGAGGGAAACCATGGCCGTCATGGCTTACCGGACGCGGGACGGGCTCGCCGACTACGGCTTCTCGATCGACTATCAGCCGAGCATGGGCTGGCGGGTGTACATCGTCTTTCGACCCTTCTACCAGAGTCAGGACGATGGTCTGCTATTGCCCTACCAGGCTCTCGACGGGGACAAGCGCTACTATGTGGACTGGTCTGGCAAGCTCGATAGCCTGGGAGACGCGAAAACAGTCGCCGAACTGTGGGCCGAGCTGGCCCAGGGTTACCGGCGCGACCAGGAACAGAAAGCGTTCCGCGAGGAGCGGGAGCTGATCGAGCGTTACCGGCGCGACCAGAAACGGAAAAAGGCCGCCTCAACTGACTCAGATCGTCTCGGCGAGGTCGAGGAGGGCGAGGGCACCTTGCAGGCCGGTGAGCCGGACCCCGGCCCGGCCGTCATCCCCCATCCCAGGGTCTCAGCGGAGTCATTCGATGCTCTCCCAGAAAGCGCGTGAACGACCCACCGCTGGTGCCCAGTGATCGATCGACGTGGCGTGCACCCGGGGTGCACGCCACGTCACGCTCTGTTCGACTCGCGCGTGGGGATAGGATCAGGCCCATGCCGGAGCCCCATGATCCCGTCGAAACCCGCCTAGCCATCCTTGAGCAGGAGATTGCGCGGCTTCGCGAGCAGAGCATCCTCACCAACTCGGACGCTGCTGCCGCCCGCGTTGACGCTACCGCTGCCCGCGTGCTGGCGGCCGGAGCCGACCGTGACGTGTCGGAGGTCCGCGCTGAGCTGCGTACCCACATGCAGGCCCTCAACGCCTTGCGGGAAACCCAGCTGGAGCAGGCGCAGGAGATGCGCGAGGGCCTCGCTGAGATGCGCACCGAGATGCGCGAAAGCTTCACCGAAATACGCGAGGGCTTCGCTGAGATACGCACCGAGATACACGAAGGCCTCGCTGAGATACGCACCGAGACGCACGAAGGCCTCGCTGAGATGCGCACCGAGACGCACGAGGGCTTCGCTAAACAGGCCACCGGTATGGCTCAGATCACCGCGCTGCTGACGAAGATCGCAGAATCAGGGGGTCACCACTGAGACCAGCGCCGAGCGGAAGCGCCCACTACTACCACTGGGCCCAAGCCGAGGCCGCCACCCAGGATTGACGACCACCACCGTGATGGTGCCGTATCATGCTGCGGCGCGCCCTATTCAAAATTCTTGTTCCGCAGAACCGCGATGGCTGACCGCCGGTAGTGCCCAGACCGATAGAGTGCGGGGGCGCTCACTGGGGTACTGGGGCGTTCGGGGGAGGGGCGGTGGCCAGGGTCTTCGTCAGCTATGCCAGCCAGGACCGGCAGTGTGCCGCTCAGCTGTACCAGTGGCTGGTTGCTGAGGGTCATGAGGTGTTCCTGGATCGGGATCCGGGCATGGGCATCGCGGTGGGAGAGGACTGGGACAAGCGGCTGCATGAGCGGCTGCGCTGGGCTGACGCGGTGGTATGCGTAGTCACCTCCGCGGCGGTGGCCTCAACATGGTGTACGGCCGAGATCAGCATTGCGCTGTCGCGGGGTAGCCGGGTATTGCCGGTACTTGCTGAGCCAGGTGTGAGTCACCCGCTGTTGCCGTGCGCGCAGCACGCCGACCTCACCGTCGATGCTGCCGCAGGACGCGCGGCGCTGGTGGGGGCGTTGCGTCGGGTGGAGGCTCTCGGGGGTCTCGGGTGGCCGGACGGTAGGTCGCCGTTTCCGGGGTTGCGCTCATTTGATGTCGATGAGCACCGGGTGTTTTTTGGCCGCCGTGGCGAGGTGCAGCGGCTGGCCGCCTTGGTGCGATCCCCGGCCGAGCGGGCTGAGGGGGCGGTGCTGCTGGTGGTGGGCCCCTCGGGGTGCGGCAAGTCCTCGCTGGTCCGAGCCGGGTTGGTGCATGTGATGGCCGACGAGCCAGGCTGGTGGACGCTGGCGCCGATACTGCCCGGCGCTGACCCGGTAACCGCGCTGGCTCGGGAACTGGCCGCCGCGGCGCAGCGTCTGGGCCTGGACCGGCCGGTGCCGCAGGTGCGGCACCGGCTCGAGGACACTGGCCTGACCGGGCTGGCCGACGAGCTGCTGCTGGCGGCCCGAGCGCGGCGGTTGCTGGTGGTGGTGGATCAGTTCGAGGAGCTGCTCACCCAGACTCCACCCGGGCACCGAGCCCGCTTCGCGCAACTCCTGCAACCGGCGTTATCAGGTCCAGTGCAGGTGGCCGCCACCCTACGACCGGAGTTTCTCGACCAGCTCCTGCTCGACTCCGACCTGGCAGTGGTGCCGGCTCACCCCTATCCGCTGCGGCCGCTGCACCGCGAGGCGCTCCGGACCGTGATCGAAGGCCCGGCCCAGCTAGCCAGTATCGGTGTAGATGACGAACTGGTGGCCCGGCTAGTTACCGACACCGACACCGGGGAGGCGCTACCGCTGCTGGCGTTCACCCTGGCCCAGCTTGCCGAGGGCGTCACTCGCGGTGGCCAGCTGTCGCTCGCTCGGTACGAGCAGCTTGGTGGGGTGCAGGGGGCCCTGACTCGCCAGGCCGACGCGGCCCTGGTCGAGGCGAGTGCGGCCAGCGGCCGGGACCGGGAGGAGGTCATCGCCGGATTGTTGGGGTTGGTCACCGTGGACGAGCAGGACCGCCCCACCCGGTGGCGAGTCCCCCGCAATGAACTAACAGGACCGGTGATCCGAGAACTGGACGCATTTGTCCGGCGGCGGCTGCTCACCACCGACACTCACAACGGCACTGTGGTCATCGGAGTGGCCCATGAGGCATTCCTGTCCGCCTGGCCGCCCCTGACCCAAGCGATCGAGGAGAACGCCTCAGCACTGCGGGCTCGCCGCGCACTCGAGCAGGCCGCCACCGAATGGCACGACGAGGGCCGCTCACCAGCCCGGCTATGGGAACGCGGTCAACTCGCCGCCGCCCTAGCCGACACCGGCGCCCACCTCAAGGCCGGCGACCTGGTCACCGCCCACGTCGACCTCAGCCCGACGGCTCGCACTTTCCTGCGAACCAGCATCCGCCGAGACCGCCTCCGGCGGGGACGTGCCATCACCGTGCTGTCGGTGCTACTCGTGCTCGCTGTAGTCGCAGCTGGAATCGCCGTCGTCCAGCAGCACACCACCAAGCACCAACGCAATGTTGCCCTGTCCCAGCAAGTCGCGGGACACGCCCTGGAACTGCGCGCCATAAACCCAGCCCTGGCCGCCCAACTCGCCCTAGCCGCCTACCGGCTTGTACCCACCCCGGAAGCACGCGGCAGCCTGCTCAGTATTGCCGCCACTCCCTACGCCACCCAACTGACCGGCCACACCAACAACGTCAAGGGAGTGGCGATCAGCCCCAATGGGCATACCCTCGCCACCGGAAGTGACGACAAGACGGCGCGATTGTGGGATATCCGCGATCCCCACCACCCCAGCCCACTGGGCATCGTGACCGGCCATACCACCTACGTCTCCGTAGTGGTGTTCAGCCCTGATGGACATACTTTAGCTACCGGCAGCGACGACAAGACAGTGCGGCTGTGGGATATCCGCGACCCCTACCACCCCGACTCACTGAGCGCCCTCACCGGCCACGGCGGTGTGGTCTCCTCGGTGGCCTTCAGCCCGGACGGGCATACTCTGGCCACCGGTAGCGTCGACCGGACCGTACGGTTGTGGGATGTCCACGACCTTCGCCAGCCTTCCCTGCGGGACACCCTGACCGGCTACGCCAGCAACGTGAACTCGGTGGCCTTCAGCCCCGACGGGCACACTCTAGCCACCGGCAGCGACGACAAAACCACGCGGCTGTGGGACGTTCGCGACTCCCACCATCCCAGTTCGCTGGGGACTCTCACCAGCACCGACGGCGTTGCCTCGGTGGCCTTTAGCCCTAACGGGCGCACCCTGGCCACCGCCGGCTGGGACCGTACCGTGCAGTTGTGGGGTGTCAGTAACCTGCGCCGCCCTAGCCCACTGGGCACCCTGACCGGCCACACCAACGCCATTCGCTGGGTGACTTTCAGTCCCGACGGACATACCCTGGCCACCGCCAGCTACGACACCACCGCACGGCTGTGGGATGTCAGCGACCTGCGCCATCCTAGCCCGCTGGGGATCCTGACCGGCCACACCAATACCGTCTTTTCGGTGGCCTTTAGTCCAGACGGACATACTTTGGCCACCGGCAGCTACGACACTACCGCACGGCTGTGGGACCTTCCTTTACCCACTCTGGCTGGCCACACCAACACAGTCTCGTCGGTGGTCTTCAGCCCGGGTGGTCACGTCCTAGCCACCGCCAGTTATGACGGTACCATGCGATTGTGGGACCTTAGCGACCCGCGCCGCATCAGCCCACTGGGAGCCCTCGACGGCGACGTCAGCGACATCTATTCGGTGGTCTTCAGTCCCAATGGGCACACCTTGGCTGTCGTCGGTTATGACGGTACCGCGCGATTGTGGGACCTCAGTGACCCGCGCCGCATCAGCCCACGGGGAATCCTCACCGGCCACACCAACGCTGTCGCCTCGGAGGCCTTCAGTCCTGACGGGCGCACCCTGGCCACCGGCAGCGAAGACAGGACCGTGCGTTTGTGGGATGTGAGTGACGTGCACCATCCCAGTTCACTGAGCACTCTCACTGACCATACCAACACTGTCTATTCGGTGGCCTTCAGTCCTGACGGGCGCACCCTGGCTACTGGTAGCGCCGACAGGACAGTGCAGCTGTGGGATGTCCACGATCTCCGTCGGCCTCAGCTGCTAAAGACTCTCACCGGTCACACCAATGGCATTCGCTCGGTAGCCTTCAGCCCGGACGGGCGCACTTTAGCCACTAGTAGCAACGACAACACCGTGCGGTTGTGGGATATCCGCGACCCCCGTCAGTCCCATTCGCTGCGGATCCTGAACCGGTCACGTCGGCGGCGTCACCTCGGTGGCCTTCAGCCCCGACGGGAACACTCTGGCCACCGGCAGCCTCGATAACACGGTGTGGTTGTGGGATGTCCGTGACCTCCGCCACCCCAACCTGTGGGGAATCCTCACCGGCCACGTCGGCGGCGTCACCTCGGTGGCCTTCAGCCCCGACGGATACACTCTGGCCACCGGCAGCCTCGACACCACCGCGCGGCTGTGGGAAACGGACGTCGATCGTGTCGCCGCGCGGATCTGTCGCATCACGCCCACGATCCCCCCAAGCGAATGGGAGCATTATTTCCCCGGCTTGCCCTACCGGCCCCCCTGTCCATGACGACGTCCCGGCAGGGGTTCGCGGGACGCGGTGGGCTTCCGTGAACTCGACTGCACCGATGTTTCACGGCCCCCCAACGTCGGTGCAGTCGAGTTCACGGCTCTGAGCGCTCACCCGACGACGGGCGGGAGGTCCACCAGGCGGTAGCGCCAGGCCACGAACCAGGCAACGCAGCAGGAACACGAGCGGCGCTGGAGCGCGCCCCAGCTCGCCTGGAGCACCTCGCGACCGCACAGGGTCATCGAGCGCTCTCCAGGGGCCAGCTCCTGCTCGGACACCAGGTGCACCGTGCCCGTTCGGGCCTCGGTCACCTCGGTCACGCCGGGCGGCACGGACAGCGAACAGCGCGGCGCTTGCCGTCGAGCGCGCTTGGCCGTGCGGTCGGACAGTGCGTGCATCACAGCCTCCTTGTGCGTCGTGCTCGGTGGCGGCGCCACCAAAGCAGCAGCTACATCGTGCTGGACGACAGCAAAGCTAATATGTAGCGCTACGAGGTACAACACGAGAAAGTGTGGTTTACGGCGCGGCTACGCTCACGTCATGCGGCCGTTGGGCCCGACCATGCGGCGTAGACAACTCGGCGCCGAACTCCGCGCGCTGCGCCACAACGCAGACATCGCTATGGAGCGCGTCGCAGCCATTCTGGACTGTGCACGTTTCCGGATTGGGCACATCGAAAACGGGCGCAACTCGATCCGCTACGAGGAGTCCACCTTCAGCGGGAGAGTCATGGATGAGCCGCGTCAGGGCTTCCCGTTAGCGGGCCACCAGCGAATCGGACAGCCGCCGTAGCCAGGCTCGCGCCGCGGGATCGTCGGCCTGCGGATCGGGTGGAGCATCGTGGGTGCCGTGGAAATAGTGCCCGCTCACCCCGTCCAGCTCGGGGTCGGTCAGCAGGCGCCAGACCGCGTCGACGCCCTCCTGCACGGTGCTGGTGGGTGACCCTCCAGATTCGCTGACCATCGCGGTGTCCATGAACGTGGCGGGGTGTATCGCGTTGACGGACACGCCGGTACCCACCAGGTCGGCGGCCAGCTCGAAGCTGGCCATCACCTGGGCAAGCTTGGAACGCCGGTAGGCGGTGACACCGTCGTAGTGGTGTTCAGTGAAGGGGTCAGCTCGGTCCAGCGCGAGCTGACCCGCGGAGGCGACCTGCACGATCCGGGCCGGGGCGCACTCGACCAACCGCCCGGCCAGCCGCCGGGCCAGCAGATAACTGGCCAGGTGGTTCACCGCGAAACGCAGCTCGATGCCATCCCCGCTGAGCTCACGCGCACCACCGGGCGGCCCGAAACCCACCCCGGCATTGTTGACCAGCGCATGCAGCCGGGGGTAACGCTCCAGCACCTCGTCGGCCATCCGATGGACCTGCGCCAGCTCAGCGAGATCCGCCTGGATGGTGTCCACCGTCCGGCCGGTCACTTCGCGGATCTCCGCACGGGTGCGGGCAAGCCGCGAGGCATTCCGGCCGTGCGCGACGACGGTGGCACCCGCCTCGGCGAGCCGCTGCACCAAGGCCCGGCCTAACCCGCTGGTAGCCCCGGTGACCAGTACCGTCTGCTCGTCGATCGGGTGCATCACGGCCTCCTCGCTGGCCTACGTAGTACCTCGGAAGAAATAGGTACCGCTACTGATTGCCCGCCGGCGGTTGCGCTGGGCACCTTATGTGATGCCGGCCGGTCCTGCCACCGGTGCGGTGCCCGCTACGCCGGGCAGGGGGGACCACCTTTCCTAGGGGGATTCATGTCCGAGGCGATGAGTGAGGCGATGAGTGCTGCCGAACTCACTGAGCAATTCGTGGAGCTGCTGCCAGCCCGTACCGTCCTGTCACTGTCTGTCCAGTCACCGTGGCACGCAGATATCAGTGGAACCGGAACTGCCGGCGCCCATGGCGATCCGGGTACCCACGGCGGCAACGGCCAGAGTATTGGTAACAGACCGAGCGTTGGCAGCGCGGCTATGTGGTTACTCTTCGGCGACAACGGCTACAACCAATCCGATCCTGGCCCTGGCTACCGCGATGGCATCACTGACGCCTTCAGCCACCACAGCTAACAGGGGTGTTGCACCGATGGGTTGCAGGCCCTGAGACCTGACGGTCCCGTGGAGCATGGTCTACAGATACACTCTCCGGTCAGTAGTGTGGAAGGTGACGGTTCTGCCCGGTCTTTCGGGGAGACATGGGCGGAGCCGTCCCGCCCAGTGGCACCGTGACAGCGACACCCCGTCACCGCCCCAAAACCTACTATTGGGGGCGTCTCGGGACAAAACTACCCTCGCTCGTCAGCGTCTTACGCTAACGAAAAGACAGGAGAAGATAGTATACTCCTAGAGGTGTCCAGTATCCTGCCAGGGCACCGGCTAGACATGGTGCACCGCATAGGAGCGGCGGTGCTGGGTGGCGGGTTGTGCGTGTTCGGGGTGCTGGGTGTCGCCGACCGGCTGCCGTTCCTTGCGGTCCAGGGCAAGGTTGTGCTCGGGCTGGCCACGAACGGCCTGCTGGCGACAATTTCGCTCATCGTCGGCGGAGTCTTGATCGGTGCCGCCGTCCGCGGTGGCCGAAGCTCGTCGAACCTCACCGTGGTCATCGGTGTGCTGTTCTTGCTCTCCGGCCTGCTCAACCTCGCCGTGCTGAATACCGGGCTCAACCTGCTGGCGTTCCGGATGTCGAATGTAATCTTCAGTTTTATCGCCGGGATGCTGCTGCTCTTCCTCGGCGCCTATGGTCGCTTCAGCGGGGGCCTGTCCGCGGACAACCCCTACTACCAGCAGCGACACCGCAACGAGCTGCGCTTCGACGCCAGGCACACCACCGGCCAAGGCGGCGGCAGCGAGGAGCTGGCGGCGGCTGAGCTGGCGGTCGCCGAGGGTCACGCCACGCCGGAGCAGGAGCAGCTGGTGCGCGAGGACGCCCAGCGCCGGGCCTACGAGGAGCGCCTGCGCGCGTGGAACTCCTACGAGAGTCGCCAGGCACGTGACGCGAGCTCCCCCGTTCCTCCCTATTGGCGAGGCTCGTCCTACAGACCCTGGTCCACAGCAGCGAAAAAGGCCAGACGGATTATGTGAGCCAGTGCTCGGGAATGGGCCATTCCTTGAGGGCGACGTAGGCGAAGTAATACAGCGGTTTTCCGCACGCCGACAGGCGGTGCCGGTAGCGTTCGTGCGCGAGCGGCAGGATCAGTTGCTCGTCGCGCATCCGCTGGATGAGCTGCGCGAAGCCGGTGGAATCACGTTCGCGGAGGAAGTCTTCTTTGATGGTGAACGCGAGCCAGCCCGGGGTGGAGATGAGATTGTAGGCCTGGGCGAAAGCGTGGGGCGGGACACCATCGAACCCCAGGGCGCTGATCACCGTCATCGTGTTGAGGTCCGCATCGACCAGGGTGGCCCGCTGGTCGGGGGTCAGGTTGGTGAGGTCGGCGGTGAGGTAGCCGTCGTAGACACCAGGCCGGTCCCGGTGGGTGGCCTGCGCTGCTTCGGGGATGATGTCCACGCCGTACACGGCGTCCACACCCAGCTTCCTGAGTTCCTCCCCCACCATTCCATTGCCGGCGCCCACGTCCAGCACCCGCAGCTCAGCCGGGTCGCTGCCCCGGGCAGCGAGCACGTCATCGAGCAGCTTGGCGATCACCTGCGGCGACCGGCATTCGAGTCTGTGGTAGATGAGGTGCTCGTAGAGGCGGGGAATGCCGTACACGTCGTGGTAGTCGTGGAAGCGGATTCTCCGACGCCGCCCATCGCAGACAACCTCGCACCATTCCTCATCCTGATTACGCGTCTGACCGTCCTCGGGGAGAACGACCACGAAGTCGGGTTCAGACGGGGGACCGACCCATTCCTGCGTGCTCATGGCCGGCATCTCCTCACCTTCGAGGCGCAAAAGCACGGACCGTACCATCCCGTAAGCTAGAAGACGTTCTCACGCCCGGTCAGCAACGTTCTGTCCGCACCTTCCGGTAAGTCCTTGGCGTCCCCGTGGGAACGGGGACGCCAAGGCACAAACCAAGATTACCTGATTGCTCCGAAGGTGTCGGTGTCCCGCAAGAGTGATGTCACCCCGCAGCGGCCAGCAATACGGACCCGACGGACAGATCGTCTCGTCAGCGCTCTGTTGTTGCCGAGTTGACCACCTTCGTTGTGCCACCGCGCCGGTGGAAGTACTCGCTGGCCCAGGCGGGGAATCCTGCTGCCGTCCCGATCCAGGCCAGGTAGCCGTCCGGACGAACGAGCAGCAGCTCGCCGGTCGGTCGCGCCGGCACGGCGGCGTCCACCTGGGGCGGCAGGTCGATCCGGGCAGCGTCGGCGCCGATCAGGACAAACCGTCCGCCGCGCAAGGCCTCATACAGCCGACTGCCGACCAACGGGATGTCCGGCACGCGGGTGCCTACCCGAGGGTCCACCCCGCGAGGCGCGGGGTACCGGATACCGATACCGGAGATCGTTGCCGCCACCCGGGCAGCGACTGGCGGGATACCCAGGAGGAGCTGGCCGATCGCGCTGCGTACCGCCCTCCCCCACCGTGGCCTGACCATCATCAGCCGGACGATCGCGCCGCTGGTGCGCACCACTTGGCGACCGATCGGGTGCCGCTCGGCGTGGTAGGAGTCGAGCAGCCGCTCATTGCCCCAGCCCTGGACCGCTGCAGCGAGCTTCCAGCTGAGGTTGGCGGCGTCCTGCAGCCCGGTGTTCATCCCCAGCCCGCCCGCCGGCGAGTGGCAATGCGCGGCGTCGCCGGCGAGAAACACCCGGCCCACCCGGTAGCGCGGGACCTGACGCTCATCGCTATGGAAGCGCGACAACCAGCGGGGGTCATGCATGCCCAGATCGCTGCCCATGGCTCGCCGGGTCACTTCGCGGATCTCCTCCAGCTCCACCGGGGCGGTGTCGCCGACCTGGTGGAGCCGGTTCCATGCGATGACCCGGTACCACCCATCGCCGAACGGGGCGACGAAGGCGAACCCGTCGCCGTCGGAGTTGAGCGACAGCATATCGGGGGGCGGCGAGCTGAGCCGCACATCGGCCAGCATGAGCGACTTGATTACCGACCGCCCGGGGAAGGGCAGGCCGAGGGCCTGGCGCACCGCGCTGTGCACCCCGTCGGCACCGACTGCGTACGCCGCCCGGTAGCTCGCTGCAGTGTCCTCTATGGGGCGGCCCGCTATGGGGCGCACTGCCACCTCGACGCCGTGTTCGTCCTGGGTCACACCAGTCACCTCGGCCCCGTGCACGAGGCGCGCACCCAGCGCGGTGGCTCGCTGCTGCAACACCCGCTCGGTCTGGTACTGGGGCGTGACCAGCGCTGAGGCGAACGTGCTGGGCAGCGCCGCCAGGTCGAGCTGTACCCGATCGAGGAGGCGCAGCGTCCGGATCGCCGTGCCCGTGGTGGCCAGCTCGTCGGCAAGTCCCCTCATCTCCAGATGCTCCATGGTCCGGGCGTGCACGGCGAACGCCCGCGTCAGGTTCGACTCCTCGCTCCGCCGCTCCAGGACGGTGACCGCCACTCCCGCCTCGGCCAGGTCTCCAGCCAGCAGCAGGCCGGTCGGGCCAGCACCCACCACGATCACGTCTGCGTCCATCTCCGTCTCCAAGCCAACGACCGTAGGCCAACGTTTGTTGACAACACTAGGCGGGCGCACACCAATTGTCAACAATCGTTGGCCTACACTTGTTGGTGTGACTCACGGTAAACCTCGACGCTCTGACGCCACCCGCGCCGCCATCCTCGCTGCGGCTCGGGAACGCTTCGCGGCGGAGGGCTACGAGCGGGCCACCATCCGTGCCATCGCCGCCGACGCCGGCATCGACCCGACCATGGTGATGCGCTACTACGGCAACAAGGAAAGGCTGTTCGCCGCGGCAGCTGACGTCGATCTCAGGCTGCCCGACCTCACGGCGGGGCCCCCGGACCAGGTGGGCACCCGGCTCGCCCGGCACTTCCTGGCCCGATGGGAGCACGACGAGCCGATGGCGGCGCTGCTGCGGGCCGGCGCCACCAACGAGGCTGCCGCGCAGCGCATGCACGGGATTCTCGCCACCCAGCTCGTCCCCGTGGTGGCCACGGTGTGCCCGGACCCCTCCCAGGCGCCGACCCGGGCCGCCCTGGTCGCCTCCCAAGTACTCGGTGCCGCGCTGTGCCGCTACGTCCTGCGGCTATCCCCCTTCACGGAGATGCCCGCCGAGGACGTCACAGCCTGGCTTGGACCCACCTTGCAGCGCTACCTGACTGCCCTCGACCCGATGGTCTGACACTCAATGGGTGAGGAGGTAGTGAGCGACGGTAGAGCCAACGAGATATTCGTTCTCGACGGCGGGCTGGTAGCCGGGGAGGGTTTTCAACAAGTCCAGCACGCTTTGGCCCGGAAAGGGCTCATCGAAGTCGCTGGCCGTGCGGAGACTGAGGTAACGGTCGAGATATCCGTGCCGGGCCAGGGCGGTCGCGGTGGCGTTGTCTTCCTGCTGGGCGGTGCAGTAGTGGCCCTGTCCCTTGGTACGGAGATCGGTGATATATTGCGCGGTTTGCGATGGCTCCTGCCCAGCCCAGTAGTCATCGTCGGTCACGGTGTCGCAGACAGCGACATACGGGTGCTGGCCGGCTTGGCCAGGATAGTGACCGCGGGCGGCGGCAGCCTCCGGGCTGTCGGCAAGCCGCAGGTTTTTCGTCAGCCGGTAGGCGGTGTCAACCAGCGCGCCGTTGAGCTGGTAGACATTCGTTCCCACGTCCTGGCCGGGCAGGTAACCATGCGGCGCCTCCCCAGGGGACAGGTGGTGACCGAGATCCCAGTCGATAAGCCACCGGGCCCAGGCCGCGAAACCCAGTGTTCCCGCCCTCGGTGGGGTCCCGGCAATGCCAGCGGTCAAGAAATAGCTGCGGCGCACGTCCAGCTGTGCGCTGTCCAGGATTGCCGTGACGCTGGCGGCCGCGTTGGATTTACCCTCCCCGATCGTCGCCACGCACAGGCCACGACGGGCGCAGTGCAGTGGCGCATGAGCACCGGGCACCGAGACGAGGAGGGGCAGCGACTCCTTGGCGAGCCAGGGCGCGGTCTCACCGTCAAACATCGTCAACACCAGAACACGGACCACCAACCGTCCCGGGCTGGCAACGGGGCCGCGCGGCCTCACCTGGGATGACGCGGAGATCCCCAACATAGTTGCGATAACCAGAGCCACGACCGGCGCCGCATAAATATAGCGCACTCATATCTCCTTAGCACTGCAACGGCACTCGCCGGACGCAGGCACCCGACATCCCGCGGCGGGGACACGGTGATCACCGTTTGTGTGCATTGAACGACATGTGCTGTCGCCTACGGCACACAAACCGTGATCAGCCCTCCGTCGGTAGCCGGGCAGCACGGAAGTGCCGTCGCAGTGCTCGAAAGGCGGGAGCTCGCGTGCGCGGCCATCTCTTTTTCCTGGTTTCAGGTGACACCGTTGCGGAGGAACTCGGGAAGGGTATCCACTTTCCAGGCCAGGAGCGGAGCGACACGCGGGGCGGTTCGGCCGTCCGCAGGTAACAAGTTCACGGCCGCACCCGATACAGGGGGTGAGACCGTTGCTGCGAGGGGAGTTGGACCGCTCGGTCACGCGTGGCCTGGGGCTGCTGGCGCGTGCGCTGTGGCGGTAAGTGGTGTTCGGGGCAACGGTTCATCCACATCTGAACTTGGGGGGACACCATGCGAGGAGTCATTGTTCGTTTCTTGGCGATCGTTGCTGCGCTGGGTGGGGTTGTGTTTTCTGGTGCCGGCGTGGCTGCCGCTTCACAGGACCGGCGGCCAGTAGGCGGCGACAACTCCGCAGCCTCGTCCTGCGATCCCTCCAATATTATTGATACGGCGCATGGTTGTGCCTTTGGTTGGGGAAGGCTCTTCACGGCAGGCCGAGCGAGCTGAGATTCCAGCGCAGAATCCTGGTCGGACACCGGGGAAGACTACGACCGCGCGCGGCTCGAGCACGAGCCTCAATGCACTCCGCGATCAAGTAATCTTCAACGACAGATCCCGTGATCGTGGCAGGGCTAACCTGACGTGGGGAGAACACCGCGCAACGGCCCGGTCCGCTGCCCGCCGAGTTCGCCGCCCACCACCCCACGGAGGTCGCGTGACACCCATCCACGGCACTACCACCCCCCGTTTCCGCGCTGTGCGGGACGCCTTCGTCGCCAACTTCCGCGACCATGGTGAAGTAGGTGCCGCACTGTGTGTCTACCACCGGGGCCACTGCGTCGTGGACCTGTGGGGTGGCATCGCCGACCCCACCACCGGCACTCCCTGGGCCGAGGACACCCTCACGTATGTCTTCTCCACCACTAAGGGCTTCACGGCCACCTGCGCCCACCTGGTGGCCCAACGCGGCGAGTTGGATCTGGACGCCCCCGTCGCCGACTACTGGCCCGAGTTCGCCGCCGCCGGCAAGCAGCACATCCCGGTGCGTTGGCTGCTGTCCCACCGTGCCGGCCTACCCGCCCTCGATGCACCCATCCCGCTGGCCGAGGCACTCGCCTGGCATCCCATGGCCACCGCGCTGACCGCCCAACGCCCGCTCTGGATGCCGGGCAGCGCGCACGGCTACCACGCCCAGACCTTGGGGTGGCTCGTCGGTGAGGTCATCCGCCGGATCACCGGACGCACCCCTGGTCGCTTCTTCGCCGAGGAGATCGCCACCCCCCTGGGCCTGGACGCCTACATCGGTCTGCCCCCCGCCCATCAGCGCCGGGTCAGCCACCTGATCGAACCCCCTGCCGCCGGCGACACCGACTCCCCCGCGCTCCGCCGGGCCAGCGCCGTCACCATCCCCCGCATCGACCCCAACGACCCGAGCGTGCACGCCGCGGAGATCCCCTCCTCCAACGGCATCACCACCGCAGCTGCCCTCGCCCGCTTCTACCACGCCCTCATCGACCCCACCGCGGGCTACCCCCTGCTGGCTCCCGGCACTCTGGCCAGGGCCACCACCGTCGAGTCCGAGGGCCTCGATCTGACCCTGGGCGTGCCCACCCGCTTCGGTCTCGGCTACGCCCTATACCCCCTCTGGGGTGCCGACTGCTTCGGCCACGGCGGTCGCGGCGGCTCACTCGGCGTCGCCCACCTGCCCAGTCGCACCACCATCGGCTACGTCATGAACCGCATGCACACCGGCCGGGCCACTGACCACCGCTTCACCAACCTCGCCACCGCCCTCACCACATCCCTCTGTTGAGCACGTCAAGTGCGCTGCCTTCCACCAGTTCATTCCCGGGGACGATCAGCGGTCGTGTTGTCCACGGGAACTTTCCCCCGCCCCTCACGGTCGCTCTGACCTGGGCAAACAGATCGCTGGGGACGAAGAACTTCCCGGTGATACGGCCGCTGCGCCCCCGCGCCGGACCGGGTCGGGAGCTACCGTTTTGCAGCGGATTCGGTACTGCACGCGACATTTCTGGGGGTGGGTGATGCCTCGACGGCCTGAGACCTCGGCGAAAGCCGAACGTGATGGGTGCACCCCGGCCCAGCTGGTGGACGCCGACGATCTGGAACACCTCACCCCAGCGGACCGCTGCTTGCTGACCTCATCCCCGCCCGCCACGATCATCCCGGGGACCTCACACTCCGCGATGCGCATCACACTGGGTCACCATGCTGACCCCGATCGGGTGGCCGGATACCGGGGCGGTGACACTGTCCGGGGTAGTCGGCGCGTCGTGCGCTGCGACGCCCGGGGTGTGCCGGTCCGGGAGGAGGTCATGGTGGCGGCTGAGGAGTCCGCGCAGTTCCATCGCTGGAGTGCGGCCACCAACGTCGATGACGCCGTGCTGGAACAGATGACCGCTGATATCGATGAGGCCGCCCGGCGCTGCCTCATCGAGCCGCCCGCCACGGTGTTCTCTAGCCTGCTCGGTGCCCGCGATGATGTGTTCACCTTGATTGCCGGACGCCAGCAGCCCCGGCACACGACCGGCCTGTACAAGATTGCCGGACAGCTATGCGGTCTGCTGGCCGTCGTCACCTTCGACTTGAGGCATCCGCACGCCGCCGCCACCCACGCCCGGACCGCGCTGCACTGCGCCGACATGGCTGGCTACACACCGCTACGGGCATTCGTCCGCCGGGTGCAGTCCAACATGGCCTACTGGGACGGGCGCTACGACGAGGCCGCCGCGCTCGTCGAGGCCGCCCTGCCCGATGCCATCAGCGGCACCGCCTTACTGGGGCTGGCCAGCCAGCAGGCCCGGATCCACGCCGCCCGCCACCAATCCAGCGACGTCAGCCGGGCCCTGACGCTCGCCACAACCGCCCCCACCGAGCGCACCCCCGACGAACCGGGCATATTCGGCTTCGACACCTGGAGCGCCGCCTACTACGCCAGCGAGGCCCACTACGCCCTCGGCGACACCGACCACCTGGACGCCGCCGTGGACTGGGCGCACACCGCCCTGGACGAACTCACCGCCGAGGCCCAGCCCAAAGCCCTGTACCTCGCCACCGCCCGCTTCGTCCTCGCCAACGTCCACCTGGCCCAAGGTGACCTGGACGCGGTCCGCGAGCACCTCACCCCCGTGCTGCGCTCCACCCACGCCGAGTACCGCACCGCGACAATCATCGGCAGGGCACGCTCCCTGAACACCCTGCTGGCCCAGCGCACCGACCTCGCCTCACCCACCTTGGCCGCCCTGCGCGAGGACCTCACCGAGTTCTGCGCCCACCCCGCCCCCACCCCACCAGGACTGGGTAGCTCATGAGCACGGGGGCCGGTACGTCAAGCCGGGCAGGTACTGATCCCATTCACTCCTGGTAATGGTGGGGGTGATGCGACAGATTCGAGCCACGACATTGTCGAGGCTGGTCTCCCATAGTCGCGCGGTGTGGTCGTCGCTGGCGGTGGGCAGGGTGTGCCCGTCGGGACTAAACGCCACCGACCAGACGCTGTTGGTGTGGCCGGTGAGGGTGCCGAGTGGTGCAGGCTGGCGGGGATTGCGGATATCCCACAGCCGCGCGGCGTCATCGGCGCTGGCGGTGGCCAAGGTGCGCCCATCGGGGCTGAACGCCACCGAGTAGACGGTGTTGGTGTGGCCGGTGAGGGTGCCGAGTGGCGCGGGCTGGCGGGGGTCGCGGATATCCCACAACCGCGCGGTGTGGTCGTCACTGGCGGTGGCCAGGGTGTGGCCGTCAGGACTGAACGCCACCGAGTAGACGGCGCTGGTATGGCCGGTGAGAGTGCCCAGGAGCGCGGGCTGGCGGGGATTGCGGATATCCCACAACCGCGCGGTGCGATCGGCGCTGGCGGTGGCCAGGGTATGCCCGTCCGGACTGAACGCCACAGACAGAACGGCGCTGGTGGGGCCGGTGAGGGTGGCTAGTGGTGTGGGCTGGTGGGGGTCGCGGATATCCCACAACCGCGCGGTCTGATCGTCGCTGCTGGTGGCCAGGGTGCGCCCGTCGGGACTGAACGCCACCGAGTTGACCCAGTTGGTGTGGCCGGTGAGGGTGCTCAGGAGCGTGGGCTGGCGGGGGTCGCGGATATCCCACAACCGCGCGGTGCGATCGTGGCTGGCGGTGGCCAGGGTATGCCCGTCCGGGCTGAACGCCACCGAGTAGACGACGTTGGTGTGGCCGGTGAGGACGCTTAGTGGTGCGGGCTGGCGGGGATTACGGATATCCCACAGCCGCGCGGTGTCATCGAGGCTGGCGGTGGCCAAGGTGCGCCCGTCGGGACTAAACGCCACCGAGAAGACGATGTTGGTGTGGCCGGCCACGATGGGTCCAGGAAGATCCCATAGCCGCGCGGTGTGGTCGTTGCTGGCGGTGGCCAGAGTGCGCCCGTCGGGACTGAACGCCACCGAGTAGACGGCGCTGGTGTGGCCGGTCAGGACGCCCAGTGATGCGGGCTGGCGGGGATTGCGAATATCCCACAACCGCGCGGTGTCATCGGCGCTGGCGGTGGCCAGAGTGCGCCCGTCGGGACTAAACGCCACCGAGCAGACGGCGCTGGTATGGGCGGTCAGGGTGCCCAGGAGAGCGGGCTGGCGGGGATTGCGGATATCCCACAACCGCGCGGTGTCATCGAGGCTGGCGGTGGCCAGAGTGCGCCCGTCGGGACTGAACGCCACCGAGTAGACGGCGCTGGTGTGGCCGGTCAGGACGCCCAGTGGCGCGGGCTGATGGGGATCACCGATATCCCACAACCGCGCGGTCTGATCGAGGCTAGCGGTGGCCAAGGTGCGCCCGTCAGGACTAAACGCCACCGACCAGACGCTGCCGGTGTGACCGGTCAGGGCGCCCAGCGGCGCGGGCTGATGGGGATCACGAACATCCCACAGCCGCGCGGTGCGGTCGTCGCTGCTGGTCGCCAGGGTGTGCCCATCGGGGCTGAACGCCACCGAGCGGACGCTGCCGGTGTGGCCGGTCAGGACGCCTAGTGGTGCGGGCTGGCGGGGATTACGAACATCCCACAGCCGCGCGGTGTCATCGGCGCTACCGGTCGCCACGGTGTGCCCATCGGGGCTGAAGGCCACCGAGTTGACCCAGTTGGTGTGACCGGTGAGGGTGCTCAGGAGCGTGGGGTGGTCAGGGTCGCGGATATCCCACAGTCGCGCGGTGCGGTCGAGGCTGCCGGTGGCCAGGGTGCGCCCGTCGGGACTAAACGCCACCGAGTGGACGGTGCTGGTGTGGGCGGTCAGTCGGGTGGCGTAGGGGGTGGCGGAAATGCTGAGCAGGCTGCCGCGGGCTTGGGTGGTGGGAGCAAGGTGGTAGGCGGCCAGGGCGAGTTGAGCGGCCAGGCCGGGGTGGGTAGCGCGCAGTTGCAAGGCTTGTCCGGCGACTTGTCGGGATACCGCGAGATCGCGTTGGTGTGCTGCGGCGCGTTGCTGGATCACGGCGATCCCCGCCGCGACCACGGCGAGCACGAGCAGCACCGACAACACGGTGATGGCCCCCCGCCGCCGGATCCGGTCCCGGCGGATGCTGGACCGTAGGAAGAGGTGGGCCGTGGGGCTGAGCTCCACCCGATCGGTGACCAGATCACCGGCTTGGATGCGGGCCCCGGTGTCGGCCACTGCGGCGGCCAGTTGTCCGTGTTCCCACAACCGGGCCGGTGAACGCTTCTCCTTGTCCCATTCGGTGGCGGCTTGTTCGACTGCCCGGCGGGCTCGCAGCGCCGAGGCGTTCGCCTCGATCGCCTGAGCCAGCGGCGCCCAGGCGGACAGAAACGCCTCGTGGGCCACCCCGATCACCACGCGACCCTGGTCGCTGTCGGTGGTAAGCAGCCGCCGCCGGACAAAAGCATCCAGCTCGCGGAGCACGATCTCCGGGAGCTCGTCGCGGGGTACCCGCCACCGGGTGGGACGGCCCTGCTCATCCACGGTGACCAACCGCAACAGTCCCGCCAGGATCTCCGCGCGGCCGCGGCCACTAGCCGCGCTCGCCTCGGCCAGCGCTGCCTCAGCCTGCCGGGTCAGCGCACCCTGCACCCCTCCGAGTTGGTCATAGCGGCGTGGGGAGAGCTGACCGCCGCGGCTGATTCCCTCGGCCAGCTGGGCCAGGGTGAACGCCAGCAGTGGCAGCGCTTCCCCGCTGTCGGTGTCGCCCACCAGGCGTGCCACCAGCTCCTCATCCACCCCGATCCCAGCGAGGTGAGCCGGGCCCTGGATCACCGCCGCCAGCGCCTCACGACGTAACGGGCGCAGCGGGTAGGGGCGGGTCGGCAGCACCGCCAGGTCGGGATCGACCAGCAGCGGGTCGAGGAACTCTGGCCGCAGTGTGGCCACCACCTGCACCGGACCACCCAGCGCCGGATGCAGTAGCCGCACGAAGTGGGCCCGGGCCACCGGGGTGGATTGGGTGAACAGCTCCTCGAACTGATCCACTACCACCAGCAACCGCCGCGCCCGACCGGCCAGCAGCAGCTCATCCACCAGCCCGGTCAGGCCACCGTCATCAACCCGGTGCCCTACCTCGGCCACACTCCAGCCCGGCACCAGCTGGTGGGCTGTGATGGCCAGTTCCCGGACCAGGGCCGCCACCGGATCAGCCCCGGGCAGCATCGGGGCCAGCGTCCACCAGCCCGGCTCCGCGGCCATCGCGTGCAGCAGCCCGGCCCGCACCAGCGACGACTTGCCACACCCCGAGGGGCCCACCACCAGCAGCACCGCGCCCTCGGCGTGCTCAACGGGGGAGCGCAGCAGCGCGGCTAGCTGCTCCACCTCAGCGTTGCGGCCGAAGAACACCTGATGGTCAGTAACGTCCAACGCCCGCAGCCCGGGAAACGGCGACCGGTCATCGGGCCACCCCGCGCCTCCGGCGGCATCCACTCGACGCAGTTCCTCCAGCAGCCTCGCACGCCCCCCGGGGGAGTCGACGGTCAGCTCGGCATACTGGAGGGACGTCAACAAGGGGTGGCTGACCCCTGGCTCGGCCTGCACCGGCAACACCCGGCTACCCCGGGAGAGCGCACTCCCCACCTCGGCCGCACACCACGCCGAGGCCAGGTAGGCGCGGGTGACCACGCAGACCACCGCATCGGCCCACCGCAGCCGCTCATGCAGTCGCTGCTGCCACTGCTCACCGACCCGGATCCCATCCCGCAGAGCCCGATCCAAAAACACCTCGTGCCCCGCACCCACCAACCACTCATGCAGCTCAGCGGCGTACTCACCATCCTCGCTGGCATGGCTGATGAAGACCCTGGCCACGACACCCTCCCCTGCGGGTTGGCGGAAAACAGCACCCCCGTGCCTCCGGGCGCGACCCGGTCACGATCATAGCCCGCGCGGATAGTGAGACGAGCGGCACTGTCGTCCCGGGAAAGAAATTTGGTTGCCAATGTATCAGCAGGCTTCTACTCTTACTCTTGTTGTCATCCTCGGGGTGCAGTCGTTGCATCCGCTTGAGGAGAGCAGCGCTCGACCACCGGGTCGGGCGGAGCGGGAAGGAGGTTCCGATGAAGACACGTATGGCCATCGGAGTCCGTTTTATCCCGCAGGGCGGGTTTCTCGCGATGACGGAGGGTTTTGCCCTTAGCGTGCGTGAGCGCGCCGTCTGGCGTGGTCTATCTGCGGGCTGAGCGTCCCTTCGGTTGCCGCACTCTCATCAGTCCAACCGGTACTGACTGACCGGCGCTGACCGCTTGCGGATGTCCGCATCGGGTTCAGCAAGGTCGTGAAGCCCACGACAGGGTCCACGGCTTTTTCTCCCGGCACCGCTCATCAGCGGAAAAACCTTGCCGCTTGACACGTCCGTCTAAGGAGGAGTGACGGATATGACTTTTATCCTGACCATTCTGGCGGTCGCTTTCTTGGTGGGCGTACTCATCGGGTCTGCGCTCACTGAGCGAGCGCTGGAGTCGCGAACGAGACGGCAAGCAGCGATGCAGCGTTCCCTCAACAGCCAGTTGCAGGAACTGGAGGCTGCCTGGCAGGAGATTGCTGTCAACGACGACAGAGAATCTGATCTATCTCGTATTTCATGACGGGAGGTAGCGCGTTGGCTATGAGCGGTCAGACTCGACTGCTCATAGCCAACGGTACTTCTCGACCCGATAGCACCCCTGGATATGCTGGCGGGCAACGGACCAGCGATCATGGTAGGCATTCATTCCGGCCGACGGTGCGCCCAGCATCCCAGATCGGCGATGCCGCTCGTTCGGCTGTGCGGCGGCGCATCTCGTCGCTCCCGACGTAGTTGATCCTCGGTAGCGAGCACAGCAAAGCCGGGGCGCTGAGCAGCGGATGGCGAACGGCGCAATCAAGCAGCTCAGCCGCAGGGAGGCCGGTACGGCAGACCGGGCAGGTAGTGGTCCCATTCGGTTTTGGTGATAGCGGGGGTAATGCGACAAATTCGAGCGGCGACCTGATCGACGCTGGTGTCCCACAGTCGTACGGTGTGGTCGTCGCTGGCGGTGGCCAGGGTTCGTCCGTCGGGACTGAACGCCACTAAGTGGACCCAGCCGGTGTGGCCGGTGAGGGTGCCCAGGGGCCTGGGCTGGTGAGGGTCGCCGACATCCCACAGCCGCGCGGTGTCGTCAGTGCTGCCGGTGGCCAGGGTGTGCCCGTTGGGGCTGAAGGCCACCGACAAGACGTCGTTGGTGTGGCCGGTCAGGGTAGCCAGGGGTTTGGGATGACGGGGGTCGGCGACATCCCACAACCGAACGGTGTGATCGTCGCTGCCGGTGGCCAGGATGTGCCCGTCCGGACTGAACGCCACCCTGTTGACAGTATTGGTGTGGCCGGTCAAGGTAGCCAGGGGCTTGGGCTGGTGAGGGTCGCCGACATCCCACAACCGAACGGTGTGATCGGCGCTGCCGGTGGCCAGGGTGCGTCCGTCGGAGCTGAAGACCGCCGACATGACCCAGTCGGTGTGGCCGGTCAGGGTAGCCAGGGGTTTGGAATGACGGGGGTCGGCGACATCCCACAACCGAACGGTGTGATCGTCGCTGCCGGTGGCCAGGATGTGCCCGTCCGGACTGAACGCCACCGACTCGACCTCGTTGGTGTGACCGGTGAGGGTCCCCAGCGGGCTGGAATGGCGGGGGTCGCGGATATCCCATAACTGAGCGGTGTGGTCGTCGCTGCCGGTGGCCAGGGTTCGTCCGTCGGGGCTGAAGACCACCGACTCGACGCCGTTGGTGTGGCCGGTCAGGATCGGCCCAGCGAGGTCCCACAACCGCACGGTGTCATCGGCGCTACCGGTGGCCAGGATGCGCCCATCCGGACTGAACGCCACCGACTCAACGATGTTGGTGTGGCCGGTGAGGATGCCCAGCGGAGCGGGATGGTTCGGGTCGCTGACCTCCCACAATCGCACGGTGTCGTCCCTGCTGCCGGTGGTCAGAGTGCGCCCATCCGGACTGAACGCCACCGAGAAGACGGTGTCGGTGTGGCCGGTGAGGATGCCCAGTGGGCGGGGCTGGCGGGGGTCGCCGACCCCCCACAACCGCACGGTGTCGTCGGCGCTACCGGCGGCTAGCGTTCGCCCGTCGGGACTGAACGCCACCGACTGGACGGCCTTAGTGTGACCGATCAGGGTGCCCAGCGAGTAGGGATGGTGAGAGTCGCTGACATTCCACAACCGCACGGTGTCGTCGGCGCTACCGGCGGCCAGGGTGCGCCCGTCGGGACTGAACGCCACCGACTGGACGGCCTTAGTGTGACCGATCAGGGTGCCCAGCGAGTAGGGATGGTGAGAGTCGCTGACGTCCCACAACCGCACGGTCCTGTCAAGGCTGGCGGTGGCCAGAGTGTGTCCGTCGGGGCTGAACGCCACCGAGGTGACCGGGTCGGTGTGGCCGGTTAGTCGGGTGGCGTAGCGGTTGGTGGAAAGGCTGAGCAGACTGCCGCGGGCTTCTGCGGTGGGGACGAGCTGGTAGGCGGCCAGGGCGAGTTGGTCGGCCAGAGCTGGGTTGGTGGCACGGAGCCCCAAGGCCTGTCCGGCAACCTGCCGGGATACCGCGACGTCGCGTTGGTGCTGCGCGGTGTGCTGCTGAGTGAAGGCGAAGCCAGCTGCGAGCACAGCGAGGACGAGCAGCACCGATAAGACGGTGATGGTGCGTCTGCGCCGGTAGCGGTCTCGGCGGATGCTGGCGCGCAGGAAGGTGCGGGCCAGAGGGCTGAGCTCGACGCGGTCAGTGACCAGCTCGCTGGTCTGGAGGTGGGCGCCGGTGTCGGCCAGGGCGGCGGCGAGTTGGCCGCGTTCCCACAACCGGGTCGGTGGGCGAGCCTCGTCGTCCCATTCGGTGGCGGCCTGGTCGACGGCACGGCGTGCCCGCAGCGCTGAGGTGTTCTCCTCGATCGCCTTCGCCAGCGGCACCCAGGCGGACAGGAACGCCTCGTGAGCGACTCCCACAACCACGCTGCCGTGATCGGTATCGGTGGTCAACAGCCGTCGGGTGATGAAGGGCTCCAGTCCGGCGAACACAGGATCGGGCAGCTCACGACGGTTGACCCGGTATCGGGTGTGTTCCCCGCCGTTGAGGATGCAGACGTAGCGCGGGGTTGGCGCCGTTGAGCGTGCGGACGGTGCTTGGGGGGCCGGGGCTGGTTTGACTTGGGTGGTCGGCGCCGTCACCGTGACGATCTTCGGATTGGTTGGCACGGCCCTCCCGCCTGCTTTCTGGCCAGAATCGCGCGGGAGGGCCGTGTGTGCGCACACGGAGGTGCGGCGTGCTCACGGTAGAGACGGACGCGGCGTGCGTCGAGCGGCGGTTGGGGTCGGGTGGTCTGGCGTGTCCGGGGTGCTCGGGTGTGCTGGCGGGGTGGGGGCATGCCCGTGCCCGCGATGTCCGGGACCGCGGCGGGTTGTTGCGGCTGGTCCCTCGTCGTGCTCGCTGCACCAGCTGTGGGGCGACGCATGTGTTGTTGCCGGTGTTGGTGCTGGCCCGTCGTGCGGACGTGGCGTCGATGATCGGCACGGCTTTGGCGGCCAAAGCGAGGGGTTTGGGGCATCGGCGGATCGCGGCTGAGCTGGGGCGCTCGGCGGAGACGGTGCGCGGCTGGTTGCGTCGGTTCGCGGGGCGCATCGAGGCGGTGCGGGTGGTGTTCACCGGCTGGTGCCGGGCGCTGGCGGCGGATCCGGTGTTGCCGGGGCCGGCCGGGTCGGCGTGGGCGGATGCGATCGCTGCGGTCAGCGCGGCGGCGTGCGCGCTGGGTTCGCGGTTTGGCCTCGGCGAGGTGCCGGTTTGGGCTGTCGCGTCGGCGATCTCGGGTGGGCGGTTGCTTGCCCCGGGCTGGCCGGAAGAGACGATCAACACGAGTTGACCCTGACGTGAGCTGATCATCTCGGTGATCCTGCGCGCGGTGTTGTTTTTCTCACCCAGCGTGATCAGGAGGTGACTGTCCGATGACAGTGAGAGATGACGAAGCAGGGGCCCGTACCGAGCGAGCCCGGGCGATCGGGGGTGTTCCGGTATCAGCTCATCCGCGGGGCCGCCGACCCGGCGCTCTCGCCCAAGGCCCGGGGCCGGCTGGTGCGCCAGATCGCCGCGAGTGAGCACCTGCACCCCTCCGGGAGGTGCGTGCGCGTCTCCCGCGACACCCTGGACCGCTGGATCAGGGCCTGGCGGGCCGGTGGGTTCGACGCGCTGGTGCCCAGCCCACGCCAGTCCAGCCCCCGGCTACCGGTGGAGGTCATCGAGATGGCGATCGCCCTTAAACGAGAGAACCCCGAGCGCACCGCGGCCCAGGTCCGGCGCATCCTGCGTGCCCAGATGGGCTGGGCACCGGGCGAGCGGACCCTGCAACGCCATTTCGCCGAACAGTCGCTGATCACCGCCGGCCAGCCGGCCCAGCCGGTGTTCGGGCGGTTTGAAGCCGAGCGCCCCAACGAGTTGTGGACCGGGGACGCGCTGCATGGGCTACGGCTAGACGGGCGAAAAACCTACTTGTTCGCCTTCCTCGACGATCACAGTCGCACCGCGGTCGGCCACCGGTTCGGTTTCGCCGAGGACACCGTACGCCTCGCCGCCGCACTGCGGCCCGCACTCGCCAGCCGAGGCGTCCCGACCAGCGTGTATGTCGATAACGGGTCGGCGTTTGTCGATGCTTGGCTGCTGCGCGCGTGCGCGAGGTTGGGTATCCGACTGATCCATTCCACCCCGGGCCGACCCCAGGGCCGCGGGAAGATCGAACGCTTTTTCCGCACCGTGCGCGAACAGTTCCTCCTTGAGCTCACCGGCGATGCGGACGACCAAACCGGCCGCCATCACCTCACCGACCTCCTCGAACTCAACCGGGGTGTTCACCGCGTGGGTGGAAACGGTCTACCACCGTCAGATCCACTCCGAGACCGGCCAGCCCCCGCTGGCGCGCTGGGCCGCCGGTGGACCGTTCCCGCTGCCCACCCCACCCGCGCTGGCCGAGGCATTCCTGTGGGAAGAACGACGCACCGTGACCAAGACCGCGACGGTGTCCCTGCACGGCAACATTTACCAGGTTGACCAGCTGCTCGTCGGGCGCCGCGTCGAGCTGGTGTTCGACCCCTTCGACCTGACCACCATCCAGGTCCGCCTCGCCGGTGTGCCGGCCGGCACAGCGATCCCACACCAGATTGACCGCCACGCCCACCCCAAGGCCCGACCCGAAACACCCCTGGCCCGACCGCAGGCCACCGGGATCGACTACGCCCGGCTGCTCGATGCCGCCCACCAGGCCGAACTCGCCCAGAAGGTCAACTACGCCGCCCTGGCCAACCCCTCCCCGGCCACCCAACCCGCCGAGCACGATCTCGACCTCGACCAGCCGGAACTGCCCCTCGACCCTGACGGGCAGGTGCAGCCATGATCGATCGGTTACAGGGGTTCTTCGGGTTCACCCACACCCCCTTCGGTCGCGACCTGGCACCGGGGATGCTGCACCGGCATGCCAGCCACGGCGAGGCTGTAGCCCGCATCAGCTGGTGCGTGGCCGAACGCCGCATCGGGGTGATCACCGGTGAGGTCGGCGCTGGGAAAACCGTGGCCGTGCGCGCGGCAACCTCCGGGCTGGACCCGACCCGGCACAGCATCATCTACCTGCCCAACCCCACCGTCGGCATCCGCGGAATTCACCACCAGATCGTGCTCACCTTGGGCGGGCGCCCCTTGACCCACCACGCGACCCTGGTCCCGCAGACCGCAGACCTGCTGGCCACCGAGCAGGTCGAACGCGGCCGCACCCCCGTACTGGTGGTCGACGAGGCGCACCTACTCGACCACGCCCAGCTGGAACCGATCCGAATGCTGACCAACCACGATCTCGATTCCCACAGCCCGTTCGCCTGTTTGCTCGTCGGGCAGCCCACCTTGCGGCGGCGGATGAAACTCGGCGCGCTGGCCGCCCTGGACCAGCGCATCGGGTTGCGCTACGCCATGCCGCCCATGACAGCCGAAGAAACCCCCAGCTACCTGCGTCACCACCTCGCCCTGGCCGGACGAACCGACACCCTGTTCTCCGACGACGCGACCGCGCTGATCCACCAAACCAGCCGCGGCTACCCCCGAGCAGTCAACAACATCGCCGTGCAAGCCCTCATCGCCGCGTTCGCCGCAGACAAGGCCATCGTCGACGAGAAATCCGCCCGCACCGCCATCGCAGAGGTCACCGCAGAATGATCACCACAGCCGCGCCACCCTAACGACCAGCCCGCCACCACACCGACCAGGCCCCGTCCAGCACCACGCCGACGGGGCCTGCTCACGTCAAAGACATCGGCACCGCCAACGGCGCCATCATCGGCACCTTCAGCGGCGGCCAACACGGGTGGGGCGGCCTTGGTCATCGACGGTGACCAGTCGAAGCAGCCCGGCGATAACCTGCTCGTGACGACCGCCCCCAGCCTGGACGGCGTCGGCGAGGGCATCGTCGGCTTGTCGGGTCAGGGCGCCTTGCACCCCGCCGAGCTGGTCATAGCGTGCAGTGGACAACTGGCCACCACGGCGGACCCCCTGGGCGAGCTGAGCCAGCGTGAACGCCAGCAGCGGCAGGGCCTCTCCGGTGCCGGTGTCCTCGACCAGCCGAGCCACCAAGTGGTCCTCAACGTCGATGCCGGCCAGCCGGGCCGGGCCTTCGACCACCAAACGCAGCGCCTCGCGGTGCAGCGGCCGCAGCGGATACATACTCGCAGTCAGACCGGCCAGAGCGGTGTCGCCGAGCAGCTGGTCAAGGAACTCCGGGCGCACAGTCCCCACCACCCGCACCCGACCACCCAGTGCCGGGCGCAGCAGCTCTGCGAACTGTGCCCGCTCGGTAGGGCCGGCCTGGGTGAGCAACTCCTCGAGCTGATCCACCACCATCAGCAGCTGCCGTCCGGGACCACTCGGAGCGGCCGGCAGCAGCTCATCGACCAATCCCACCAGACCACGCCTGGCGAGCTGGTCGTGAACGTGGTCTACCGTCCAGTCCAGGTCGCTGCGCCGGGCGGCGGCAGCCAGCTCCCGGGCCAATGCCGCGACAGGGTCGGCGCCCGGCAGGATCGGGGGCAACGTCAACCACCCCGGCTCCTGGGCCATCACATGCCCCAGCCCAGCGCGGACCAGCGAGGACTTGCCGCACCCCGAGGGGCCCACCACCAGCAACACCGCGGCTTTGGCGCCTTCAGCGGGGGATCGCAGCAGCTCAGCGAGTTCCCCGGTCTCGCTGGCTCGGCCGAAGAACACACGATGCTGCTCAATGTCAAACGGGCGCAACCCTGGGAACGGAGGCCGATCATCCTCCCACCCGAAACCCCCCGCGGCATCCACCCGGCGCAACGCCTCGGCCAGCGCAGCGGGGACACTTGCCCGGTTCCCGGTCAGATCAAGATGCTGGAGATCGGTCAGCAGAGGATGGGTAACTCCCGCCTCGGCCAGGACCGGAATCAGGCGGCTGCCCCGCGACAGAGCAGTGCTGACCTCGTAGGAACACCACGGTGAAGCCACCGCGGCTGAGGTGACCACGCAGACCACCGCATCAGCCCAGCGCAACCGCTCATGCAGCCGGGAACGCCACTGCTCCCCGGCAGCGATCCCCTCCCGCAGATCCTGCGCCAGGAACACCTCGTGGCGATCAGCCTCCAGCCACCCGCACACCTCACGGGCCAGAACGATATCCGCACTGGCATAGCTGACAAATACCCTGGCCACTGCCCCTCCTCGGCAGTGTAACAGTCGGTTTTTACTCCCGGAACCGCGGTTGCCGGTAACCCGCCCCTGGGCGACGACGACCACTCGATCGGGCGCGCCCGGCGCCTCACGCTAGTTACACCGCTACAAGCCCTCGCGCCTGCTCCAAGAAGTCTCCTACCGCCGGCACCTTCGCGTGCGGCTTCAGCTGGCGGTAGAGGTCGCGGAGACGGCCGACGCCGCGGGGTGAATCCAGATTCTGGGACAGCTCCAGTGCCGCAATACCCTGCCTGGCAGCGGCGTCGAGGTCACGCTGCGGGCCCGGATGAGCCAGCGCCTCGGCTAGACGGATCGAGTAGTTGCGCCGGTCGCGGATGAATGATCCATCGAACAGGGCGATGCCGTCTTCGAGCAGGGTGACCGCCTGGTCAGCTTTCCCCAGTTGCAGCAGGCAGCGACCGGCACCGGCCGTGACCTCAGCCGGCCCGACCCAGTACAGGTACGGGAGTTCGTCGTCGGGACTGAGGCGTTCGACGTGAGTGCGAGTCTTCGAGATCGCCGCCGCGCAGCCCGAGGAATTCCCCAGGGTCGCCAACGCGTATGCCTGCCTGCTGTAGAGCGCTGTCAACAGCCCCGCCGTTTCCCGGCCCCGCACACCAACTACTGCAGTCTCGACGAGGGTGACAGCCTCCCCCGAATGTCCCTCGCGCGCGGCAAGATAGGCCATCGATCCAAGAATATGGGCACCCAGAGGCCGATCACCGGCACTGTGCGCAGCGCGCAGGGCTGCGATGTAGTAGCGCTGCGCCAGTCCCGGCTGCCCGGAGTCGTAAGCGACCCAGCCCGCGAGCTGTCCCAGCTCAGCCAACGCCACGTGGAGTGCGCGGCCAGTGGACTCATCATAAGAGGCCTGATCCAGCAGCTCAGCGGTCACCCCGAACTCCTGCTCAGCCAGCGAGAGCACCGTGCCTCCACCAGCCACATCGTCCATCGCCCGCAGCTCAGGGATCATGCCCCTTAACCGGTCCACCAATGGTGTCGACACCCGACGCCCCGACAACCCCGACACGAGTGGCCCCGGCTCGTGCACCAGCCACTGATGCGCCGGAGCAGTCAAGGCCATCCCGCTCAAGAAAGCGAATCCCCGGCGCTTCACTAGGCACTCACCACCCCTCAGCACGACTGCCACCTCGACCGTACCCCGAGGATTCCACTCGGGAGCCAGCACCGGATCACACTCAGGATCAACGGCCTGCTGCCCCTCCGCGCTGCCCGCTTGTTCGTCGTCAACCGGCTGTCCCTCGGTGAGCAGGACGTCTAGCTCCTCGAGCGAGACGCCCAGCGCCTCGGCCAGTTTCGGGCGGCACCACGGCTGCGGAGAGGTCTCACCCCGCTCCCAGCGCCCCACCGTGGTGGGCTCCACACCCACCAGCCGCGCCACCGTCTCCTGACTGTGCCCCACGAGTTGACGGCGCTGCACCAAAGCCCGGCGCTTCACAATCCCCAGCCCCCCGTCGCCGATCACTCCAGTCCGTGATCGGCACACTAACTCAGCACCGTGACCACCACGCCCAACCGCAGCGAGATGACCTAGGGATGTCATGAGCCTGCGCTGTCAGTACCTGAGCCGACCGGATTGACTGTTCCCCACGGCCCCAGGGTCGGGTTGACCACAGCGCTGGTGCGTCCCCCGTCGGGACGGCTCCCCCCGTCTCCAGCCCAGTCCGACGTCCCCGACCCTGGGTGCCATCCACGGACGACACGAGACAGACTGGGAGAGACCACATGCACAACGCGGGTCATTGTTGCTGCAGGCTGGCGGGACGAGCTGAGTGCGCACCTGAGCGCGGCCTTCGGAAGCCTTGAGCTGACAAGCATTGACCCTCGGGCGCCAAGTGGGAGCGGTGAGTAACGTTTGGGAAACTCGAAATCGGCTCCTGTGGGAACAGCTTGAGCAGATGACGAAGAAGCTCAGCAGTGCGGAGTCACCAGAGCCGACGGAACTCAAGGAACTAGCAATACGGCTCCTCACCAGCGTCGCCATGCTGCTCCGCCTGCCTCATACCAACAAGCGAGGCCAGTGCTCGTATTGTGCCTGGACGAGGCGGGCTCGGCCGTTCTGGAGCAGACGACCAGACTGCGCGGTGTATGAGATTGTGGACTTCGCCTTCCGGCAACGCCTGGACAAGGTGCGGCGACAGTTGCACATACACAGTCGTTGATCGGGGGTCTGCCGGGATTGCCGGGCACTCGGCTGAGGGAGGAAGGCGCTGTCGCTTCTTTCCACAGCCCTGTGGTCGAACTCGGCGACAGGACGGTGGGGCACACCCACGATCAGCGCGGTGGCACCCGCGATCCACCCCGACACCACTGAGGTGAGGGGGCTGATCGCTAAAGATCTTGTTGTCTGGTTGGAAGAACACCCGGAAATTGTCAGGGGTGGGGTCGATGATGGTGGCGTGCTCGATACCGGGCTGGACCCGAGGCAGACGATCACCGCCTGCCTGCAGCAGTGGCGCGCGGCGATGGTCGGGTGCGAGGACACCGGATTGCGGGATCAGCTCCGGGACATCGAAGCGGTCTCGCGGATGCTGCATGCGGTGATGCTGGAGACCGTCGCGGAGATGGAGTCCCGCAACCTCGCGGCCACCACCGGATTCGGCAGCACGAAGCGGCTGCTGGCGGGGATGCTGCAGTTATCGGCCGCCGAGGCCGGCACTCGGGTCGCGCTCGCCGTCCAGCTCACCGCGCGGTGCACCCTCAGCGGTGAGGTGTTGCCCCCTGTGCTGGCGAAGACTGCTGCGGCGTTGGCGGCGGGGGAGATTGGGGTGGGGCAGGTTCGGGTGATCGCCGAGACGATGGCCGCGGTCCCCGCCTCGGTGGGACTCGAGCAGCGCGAGGCCGCCGAAGCTGATCTGGCTCGGTATGCCCGCTCATTTAATCCGACGTCGTTATATAAAATCGGGCGGCACATTCTGGCGCATCTGGACCAGGACGGTCCCCAGCCCCGGCAGGAGCCCGAACCCGCCCCGGCGGCGGGGGAGCTGCGGTGGCGGGAGCGCCGTGATGGGCGGCTGGGGTTCGAAGGCTTCCTGGAGTCTGAGCAGGGTGCCGCGTTCCGATCCTTGATTGAGCAGTTCGCCGCACCCCGCCCCGCCACCGAGGGCTTCCCCGATCCGCGCACCACCCCCCAGCGCAACGCTGACGCGCTGGTGGAGGTCTGCGGGCTAGCCCGCACCGCCCAGAACTGCCCCACCACCGGCGGGGAACCCCCACACCTGAGCGTCACCCTCACCTGGGAGGCCCTACATACCGGCCTGGGTACTGCGACCCTGGACTACGGGACGCATCTGAGCGCATCTCAGGCCCGGCGGTGGGCCTGCGACGCGAAAGTCATCCCCCTCGTGCTGGGCGGGGCATCTGAACCGCTGGACGTGGGGCGGGCGATGCGGACCGTTCCGCTATCTATTCGACGCGCGCTTGTGGTGCGGGACCGGGGATGCGCTTTTCCTGGGTGCGATCGGCCACCGGGACTCTGCCAGGCTCATCATTGTCGACATTGGGCTGATGGTGGGGAGACCAGTGCGGAGAACTGTGTTCTTTTGTGCGAGACTCATCATCGGCAGATGCATTGCACGGGTTGGGAGATCCTGATCCGCCCTAGTTACGTCGAGTTCATTCCCCCAGCAGTTCTCGATCCGGATCGTAGGCCACTACGCAACCCCCTGCGCTGCTAACTACTCGCCCCATCAGTGGCATCGGGGTGGATCACGGGCGCCACCCCACTGATCGTGCGCCTCACCGTCACCGAGTCCGACACCAAAGCTGTCGAGGACGCAATGGACAGCGCTGGTATCGAACTCGGCGACAGCAGGACGCTGACAGCACCCTCCCCGCTCAGCCACGTGCCCGGCAATCCCGACAAACCCCCGACGGACTTACCGCGCCGACCACTTAGGGGTCCACGGCGACGCCGCACTGGTTATTCGCCTCACGCGGCCGATCGCGGCGCGTTCAGCGGCGAATGCCTCGGCGACCTGGGGGTCGCGATGGTGCCTACCGCGTCGCCAGGTCCGTTCGGCCAGACGGCGGTCGCCGTGTCGGGCATAGAGGGCGCCGAGTCGGGCGAGGGTGGCGCCGATAGTGGCTGGCTGGGCACCGGGTTCTGCGATCGCGGTCTGGTAGGCGTCTTCGGCCTCGTCGGGACAGCTGTACTGGCTGATCCGGCCCAGTCGCAGCGCGGCCTGTGCCCGGTCGTCTCCGCTGGTGAGCTCCAGCGCCCGTTTACAGGCCCGGGCCAGCACGGGGTTATCACCGACCCGTTCGGCCAGCCTTGCCAGCTCGAGGGCGGCGCGACCGCCGATGGAGGGGTCGTCGAGGAGCATGGCCTGCTCGAACGCGTGCGCTGCGGTGATCGGGGCCCACTGTTGTTGGATGAGCCCGAGGTTGAGCCAGGCCGACGCCGCGACGCTCGGGTCGTCGCTGCCGGTAACGAGGTGCCACATGGTGATGGCTCGCTCGCGGTTCACGCAGGAGTACAGCTCGACCTGCGCCATCGCCATCGCTATCTGGTCCCGGATGCCCGTGTCCTCCTCGGCGGAGAGGGCATGATCGACGGCGGTGCGGAGCTGGAGGCGCTGCTGGTTGTCGGGCCATTGACCGCGCGTCGCGAATGCGGCGATGCTCGGCAACAATGTGGTCAGGCTCGGCGGGGGCGCCGTCACGGCGGCGTCGATGAGGTAAGCGAGCGCGTCGCTACCGCGGCCGGCGCGGTCCAGGAGCCGGGCCCGCAGCACGGTCACCTCATCGGGGCTGCGGTGGCGGGCCATCAGGCGGACGGCAGCTTCCGCATCATCGAGACGGCCTTCGAGGGTGGCCAGGTGTGCCAGGCTGGTGGCGGCCCAGGCAGCGGTCTCAGGCGCCGCGGTCTCGGACAGGTACTCCAGTAACGGCCGGGCGCCGGGGATCAGGCACAGCTTGCCCTGCGTGGCGAACTGCTCCCCGGTAGTGATCAGCAGCGGACGGGCCAGGTCGCGACGCTGGGTGTCGTCGGTGTCGGTCAACGACCGGTACAGCCGCGCCGCGCGTTCGTCGTCGCCTTCCGCGATGGCCACCGACGCCTCCATCACCTCGGCCCGCACCGAGATCTGCGGCAGCGCTATGCTCCAGTGAGCGCGGACGCGGGCGAGCGTCTCTCGAGTAGCGTCCAGGTCGTCGCGAGCCGCGTGGATTGAGACCAGCGCCAACAGCCACTCCCCAGCGAAGGGCCCTTCCTGGGCGGCATACTGCTCAAGGACAGCCACTGCTTCGTCACTGCGGCCCGCCGCCATCATTATCTGGACATACCGCCCGGTGTCCGGGGCGTGCAGCAAGGGCTGGTCCAGCAACGTCCGGTACACATCGGCCGCGCCCGCCAGCTCACCACGGGTGACGAGCATCTCCGCCAGGCACCGACTGTACGACCCGTGCCATTCTCCGGCCGCCTCCACCGCCTGCCGCAGCGCGGCCACTGCCGTGTCGGCGTCCTTGTCCTGCCAGGCGAGACTGCCCACAAGTCCCCATGCCTCTGCCCGCAACGACCCATAACCGCTACTGACGACCTGGTGCGCCAGAGCACGCGCTGCGCTCAGGTCACCGTCCTGGGCGGCGCGGCGGGCAAGCCACAACACCGCAGGCGGCGAGGCCACCGGATGCCGCAGCGCCGCCACCTCGGCGTACTGGTGTGCCGCCTGCGCTGGCTGCTCGCACAACTCGGCGAGTTCGGCCAGCCGCAGTGAGGCCAACGCCGCCGCATCCGGGTCACCACCGTCGGTGGCGAGCCGATACGACACCTCGGCCGCATCGAGATCGGCCGGGCTCGCATCACGCTCATCATCCCCCTTGACCACCAGCTCTAACGGTGTGAGCACCCCAGAGGCCGCCGCCGCACGGTGGCACTTCTGCCAGAACCGCGAGCCGACCGGAAACGCCACCCCATACACCGACCGGTAACGGCCCTGCCCGTCGCACTCCAGCAGCGCCGGATCCCTCATCGCCCACTCCAGAGCCGCGCTCACCCGGTCAGCGTCATCCACCGCCTCAGCGCCCATCTCCCAGATGGCCATCAACCGCCGCGCCTGCGCACACAACACCTCAGCTGCGCGCCACCCTCGCCGATCCAGTTGGTCCCAACACAACGCCGCCATCACCAGGGCACACGCCAGGGGCTCCTCATCCCGCGCCCGCGTCAACCGCACCTCTGCCCTGTCGTGCCGCTCGAGCAACTCGGTGAACTCGTCAATCATCCTCGACTCCTCAGCCACGACACGCGAGGTTACGCCACCATCAACCAGCAAAAAGCCGAACCCGCCACGATAGGCAACGCAGCACCCTCAGCGATCACCTCTCACCAGGACCGCCACACGCAGACGGGGACCCTCGATCACGCGCCGCCCCACCCTCGCAGTACCTGCTAACTCCGACTCAACCTACGGGCAGGCAAGCGATCACGCACAGTCGCATCACACCAGACGACATCCGCCCGCCATCGCGTTGCTTGGCAACCAGTGCTCGTCGTGAAGGTGTGACCAGGCTTTCGCGACGTGTTCTGGACTCATCATGCGGTGCTTGCGAGCGTTCCATGCGCCGACAAGCTCCGCTGCGACGTTCGGATCGGTGGACGCCTCGGCGTTCTCGCGAGTGGCCACCCAGTGGACGCTGGCGAGCAATTCCATACCGTAGGCGGACTCGAAGCCCTCGCTGAGTCGGCCGACTCGTTCGATTCGGGAAACAGTGTCGGGATAGCGGTCCAAGACGCGGTCGGCCTCGTCGCTCACACCGGGGAGCAGCCTGATCGGTTCGGCTTCCTGGACGAGCTTGCTACCATCACCAAATCCAGTAATGAAGTGTCCTTCCATCGATCGCAGCGCCTTACGGAGGTTATCCGCGTAGGGGCCGTAATGACCCTTGGTGTAATTGAGGCGCATGTCCTCGCCAGCGACCTGCAGAAAGTACATTAGCTTTTGGACCTCGATGAGCGACACGTCAAGCGCGATCTCGCTGTACTTGCGTATTGTCGCGATTAAGGCTGCCTTCGCCAGGGTCATCGTGGGCCGAGCTGTCAGGGTGGTCATGCCCGCTGCGTCCGGCGCGCCCTCGGGGGGAAAGATCCGGACATCGACGTCCGGTAGTTGCTCAAATGCGCTCTCGATGAGCGGCTTCACCTCCGCCCAGTCGAGCCCGCCGCTGCCACAGCCTAGTGGCGGGACCGCGATCGAACTGATCGACTTCTCTCGCACTACGCGCACCAGGTCGGCGAGCCCGGCCTCGATGTCCGCCACTCGCGAGCGCGCGCGCCAGTGACCCTTGGTCGGGAAGTTGATGACGAACCGCGGCCCGGTCACCGCGCCGGTGTTCCAGACGTGCATCCGACCGAGGCGGATCTCACGCCGCTTGGCCGCCCGTTCATAAGCCTGGAACATGTCCGGAAACCGGCGGCGGAACTGTAGAGCGATGCCCTTACCCATCACTCCTGCGGTGTTCACCGTGTTGACCAGCGCCTCCGCCTCCGAGTCGAGGAGGTTGCCGTGGGACTCGTGGATCACCGCACCTCCTTCAGCTGAAGTACCAGTCACGCTTCGTTCGTACCGCAATACCCTGACTAAAACGAGCCAAGGTCGCCCGAGCTTCGGCGGCCCGAGCAGGAGGGCGGGCCGCAACATACTTGATCGCCCGCCACGGCACCTGGCGGTGGACCAGGCACTCGGCCATCCGTCGTTCCCGGGCGCGGCACGTCGACTACCTCGACTCAGCAGTGGGACTCGATCAGCGCAGTGGGACTCGATCAGCTCAGCAGACCCTAGCCACGTCCACGGCCTGGGCGCGAACTCAGCCGGCGCCTCGCGATCGGTGTATCGATCCGACTCATACTCGCTTCGCCTGAGTGACCACATCGCCGACGGCAACGGCTGCTCCGCGCTCATCGAGGGACCGGCCCCGGCGGTGCAACTCGGCCTTGCGGGTTAGCGAGACGCCGCTGTTTCTAGGGCTTTCCAGGGGCCTCGAAAATGATTACTCAAAATCGGTCGGTGGATCGAGGCTTGATGCAACTGCGCCCCCGCGTGTCTGACCCAGCGTGTCGCTCAAATGATCGATCGCGGTGGAAAGCCCGAGGCTAGGCAAAGTGACGGTAACAATAGTCGCCTAGCGTGACGTTCATGCACAGCCTTGTGACCCCCCGGGTCGGGGTCGAGGAGGAGTTTCACCTCGTCGACTTGCGGACCGGCAGAGCGACGCCGGCCGTCGGTGCCATGCTCGCGCAGTTGGATGGCGACTCGTTCGCCCCCGAGCTGCAGCGGTCGCTGATTGAGGCGAACACGGTGCCCTGCGCGAGTCTCGACGATTTGCGCGCCGAGCTACGTCGGCTGCGCCGCCGGTTGACCGAGGTCGCCGATCCCCTCGGGCTCGGTGTGGTGGCGGCCGGAACGGTCCCGCTGGTGGACCTGCTGGGCACGAACATTTCTGCTGGTGCCCGCTACGAGCGGATGCAGCATGAGTACCAGATGCTGGTCCGGGAGCAGCACATCTGCGGGGCCCAGGTCCACGTCGACGTGCCTGATCGGGATGTCGCGGTCGCCGTCGTGCAGCACGTGGCGCTGCACCTCCCCACCTTCCTGGCGTTGTCGGCCAGCTCGCCGTACTGGCGGGCGGTCGACAGCGGTTACGCCAGCTACCGCTGCATGGTCTGGCAACGTTGGCCGACCGCCGGGCCGCCAGGACCGATGCGTACCGCCGCCGACTATGACACCATGGTGGCTGACCTGATCGCCTCGGGAACGATCAGTGATGCCGGCATGGTCTATTTTGATATCCGTCCATCGGCACATCTGCCCACCGTCGAACTGCGGATCTGTGATGCCTGCCCCGCGGTGGACGACGTCGTGCTCATCGCCGGGCTGTTCCGGGCAATGGTGCAGCGGGCCCGGGGATGGGTCGAAGAGGGCAAACCGTTCCCCCAGACCCGCCATGAGCTGCTGCGGGCGGCAACCTGGCGGGCGGCCCGATCCGGGCTGGAGGGTGACCTTGTTGACCTTGCCAACCCGTCCGGGCCGACCCTGGTGCCGCCGTCGCTGCTCGTCGAACGGCTGGTCAGCGAGTTGCGACCGGAGCTGGATGCATTCGGCGACTGGAAGCAGGTGCTCGAGCTGTCCCAGCGAGCCCTTGCCGCGGGCAGCTCAGCGGCCCGCCAACGCCGGATGTTTGGTCGGCGCGGTGAGCTCACCGACGTGGTAGACAGCCTGCTCGCGCAGACCCGCGGTGAGTCGCTGCGCCGGGATCCGCCCACCACGGTGCCAGCGACACCGGTCCTGCTTGATGGCTACCGCTGCACGGGCTACGACGAAGCGGTGGGGGCAGGCGGCCGCGTTGTGCCGCACTACGGCTGGCTGTTCCGGGCGCTTGACCGGCTGGGAGCGCCCGGTATGAGGGCGGCGGTGTCGGCGATGCACACCGAACAGCGGGCGCGGGAGGTGACGTTCCGGGTGGCCGACGAAGAACCGGATCGGCTGTTTCCGTTGGATCTGGTCCCGCGCATCGTCACCGCCGAGGACTGGGCGAGGCTGACGGCAGGGCTCATCCAGCGGGTGCGCGCGCTGGAGGCGTTCCTGCACGACGCCTACGGCCGGCAAGAGATCATCCGTGATGGTGTGCTGCCGGCGTCGGTGGTCACCGGCTCACCCGGCTGGGGTCGCCTCGGGGCGCTGTCGAGCCAGCGCACGGTGCGAGCCGCCGTCAGCGGGATCGATCTGGTCCGAGACAGCGCTGAGCGATGGCTCGTCCTGGAGGACAACCTGCGGGTGCCCTCGGGCATCGGATACGCGATGATCAGCCGGCGGCTGGTGCGCAGCGTGTTACCCAATCTGGAGCCACCCGCCGGCGTCGTACCGCTAGAAGGGGTACCCGGGCTGCTGCGCAAGACGCTGCTGGCCGCGGTGTCGAACGGCGACGGCGAAAACACGGTCGCGTTGCTCAGCGCCGGTCCCCTCGACGCCGCATTTTATGAGCATCAGCTGCTCGCCGACCAGATGAGTCTGCGGCTGGTGACGCCCGCAGAACTGACCGTCACCGGCAGCGGGGTATACGCGCACGGTCAGCGACTTTGTGTGCTCTATCGGCGGCTCGATGAGCAGACCCTGCTTGAGGCGACCGGGGTTGACGGCCGGCCCGTCGGGCCCGCGATCTGTGCGGCCCTGGCTGGTGACCGGGTGAGCCTGCTCAACGCGCTGGGCAACGGGGTGGCCGACGACAAACGGGTGTATGCCTACGTGCCGAACATGATTACCTACTACCTGGACGAGCAGGCGCTGCTTCCCCAGGTGCCCACCTACCCGTGTGCCGACCCACACCACCTCACGCAGGTGCTTGACCGGCTCGCGGAGCTGGTGCTCAAGCCGGTGGATGGCTACGGCGGTCACGGCGTCGTCATCGGACCGGCCGCCAACCGGTCAGAGCTGGCCGAACTCGCCACCACCGTCCAGGCCCACCCCGAGAGTTGGGTCGCCCAGGACATGGTGTCGCTGTCCACGCACCCCACTTTTACCGGCACCCGGCTGGAGCCGCGGGCCATCGACCTGCGCGCGTTTGTCCTGCTCGGCGAACGGGCTGAGGTGGTGCCGGCCGCGCTGACCCGGGTTGCGTCCAGCGGAAGCGTGATCGTCAACTCCTCGCGCGGCGGCGGCGCGAAGGATACCTGGATCTTGCGTTGAGAGGAGCTTGGTGATGTGTGGCATCACAGGAGAGATCAGGTTCGACGAGACCCCGGCCAACGTCGAGGCGGTCACCACCATGACCGCCGCGCTGCACCGTCGCGGTCCCAACGGCTGGGGCATCCACGCGGGCGGCCGCACCGCACTCGGCCACCGCCGGTTAAAGATCATCGACTTGTCGGACCGGGCCGCGCAGCCCATGGTTGATCCTGAACTGGGGCTCACTGTGGTGTTCAACGGCTTGATCTACAACTATCGCGAGCTGCGTTCGGAGCTGGGCACCGCCGGCTACCGGTTCTTCTCCGATTCCGACAGTGAGGTGGTGCTCAAGGCCTACCACCGGTGGGGTACCCACTGCGTCGATCGTTTCCTGGGCATGTTCGCCTTCGCCGTGCTCGAACGCGACAGCGGGCGGCTGGTACTCGGCCGCGACCGGCTCGGGATCAAGCCGCTGTACCTCTCCCAGACTTCTCGCCGGCTGCGCTTCGCCTCCACGCTGCCGGCACTGCTCGCTGCGGGTGAGGTGGACACCGCGATCGACCCGGTGGCACTGCACCACTATCTGAGCTTCCACTCCGTCGTGCCGGCTCCCCGCACGATCCTCGCGGGAGTGGCGAAGCTGCCACCAGCCACGGTGCGCACCGTGCACCCCGATGGCCGTCGCGAAGACCGCGAGTACTGGCGGCCGGCGTTCTCGCGAGGCGGTCCCGGTGTCGGGCCGGATACCCGGAATATCACCGACTGGCCGAGCGCGGTCTTGGAGACAGTGCGGCTGGCGGTGGAGCGGCGCATGGTTGCCGACGTTCCGGTGGGCATCTTGCTCTCCGGCGGCATCGACTCCAGCCTGGTGGTCGCGCTGCTGGCCGAGAGCGGTCAGCAGCAGCTGCGCACGTTCAGCGTCGGGTTTGAGGCCGCCGGCGGGGAGTCTGGGGACGAGTTCGTCTACTCCGACCAGGTCGCGGCGCACTTCGGCACCGATCACCAGAAGATCATGATCAAGTCGGGTCGTTTGCTGCCGGCGGTGGACGACGCCATCGAGGCGATGAGCGAACCGATGGTCAGCCATGACTGCGTCGCCTTCTACCTGCTCTCCGAAGAGGTCTCCCGCTCGGTGACCGTGGTGCAGTCCGGGCAGGGTGCGGACGAGATATTCGCTGGCTACGACTGGTATCCGCCGCTGGCCAGCGTGCCGCGGGATAAGGCCGCCGCAGCGTACGCGAAGGTGTTTGTCGACCGCCCGCATACCGCGATGGCCGACTTGCTCGAGCCGGAGTGGCTGGCCGGCTCCGACCACAGTGGCGCATTCATCGATATGCATTTCGCCACCCCTGGCGCCGACACAGCGCTCGACGCGGCGTTGCGCCTCGACACCACCGTCATGTTGGTCGACGACCCGGTGAAGAGAGTGGACAATATGACAATGGCGTGGGGGTTAGAGGCGCGAGTACCGTTCCTGGACCACGAGCTGGTTGAGCTCGCCGCCGCCTGCCCACCTGAGCTAAAACTCGCCAGTGGCGGAAAGGGAGTGCTGAAGGCAGCCAGCCGCGGGGTAGTCCCGGATACGATCATCGATCGGCCCAAGGGTTACTTCCCGGTACCGGCGATCCGCCACTTATCCGGCTCATTCCTCGACCGGGTCCGTGATGCGGTGACCGATCCGGTGGCCAAAGACCGTGGGCTCTTCCGTCCGGACTGGTTACAGCGCATGCTTGCTGATCCGAACACCGAGCGGACGACGCTGGGTTCCAATGCCTTATGGCAGGTAGCCCTGCTGGAAATGTGGTTGCAGGAGAGGAGGGTCTAGATGAACGCGAGCTATGAACGGGCCAGCGGCTTCACGTGGCGCCAGCGGGCCCGGCTCGCCGCCCAGTCGCCCGGCCTCGACTGGCTCGCCGCCGAGACCTGTATTTCACCCACGCTGTCCCCGGACGGCAGCACCCTGGCCGTGGTCTCCGACCGAGACGGCACTCCCCGAGTCTGGCTGAGTCCGGTCACGCAGCCCGGCCCACCAGCGCGGCTGGACACCGGCGAGGACTATGTCCGGCAGGTCAGCTGGTCGCCCGATAGCGAGTGGCTGTGCCTGACCACAGCTCCCGGCGGGGGGGAACGCACCGTGGTCCGGGCGCTGCGCCCGGACGGCTCCGACGCTCGGGTCCTCGCCGGAACTCCCGCCGGGATGGCGTCCATCGGCCGCTGGCAGCCCGGCGGGCACATTGTGGGTCTTGCGGAAAGCAGCGCCACGGACCCGGCCACGCTGGACGTGTATGCGGTGGACGTGTGCTCCGGCCGGCGCCATCACCTGGCGAGCGGTCCGGCGGCGAGGGTGTGCACCTTCAGCCACGATGGGCGCTACACCGTGGTGCGCCTGGGCTCCCGCGGCTCCCGCCGCTTGCTGCTGGTGGACACCCGGACCGGCAGCAGTGTTGAGCTACTCGGCGCCGATGCGACCGTCGCCGACGCTCGCTTCGCTCCCGATAGCCGGACGATTTACCTGCATACCGACGCTGATCGCGAGTTCGCCGCGCTGCTCGCGCTGCTGAGAGTGGCCGCCGGCTATCCAGAGGCTGCCGAAGTCCTCGCAGCACGCGAGGGAGCGGAACTCGAAGGGTTCGCCCTCGAGCCGACCGGCGGCGCGGTCCTCGCGGTGTGGAACGTCGAGGGACACAGCGAGCTTGAGCTCATCGACCTGGCTGGAGGGGAAAATCGGGTGCTGCCGGCGCCGCCCGCGGAGGTGGTGACGGACTGCGCCTTCGCCCAGGACGGGAGGTCGCTGGTGCTCGCCGTGGAATCCGGCGCCGAACCACCGCACGTCCTGCGCTACCCGCTCCCCCCCGCGGAACCGGTGCGGCTGTCTCCCTCGCTGGCTGCCCCGTGGCCACCGGACGTGCCAACCCGGCCAGAGCTGCACCGGTGGCAGGCCCGGGACGGCCTCACGCTGAGCGGCTGGCTCTACCGGCCAGCCGGCGCGCTGGGAGCGGTGCCCACGCTGATCTGGTTGCACGGCGGCCCGGAGGCCCAGGAGCGTCCCACCTTCAACCCTCTCTACCAAGCGTTGCTGAGCTACGGCGTCGCGGTGTGCGCGCCGAACGTGCGTGGCTCGTCGGGCTTCGGGCGCGGCTTCGTGAACGCGGATGTCCACCACCGCCGGTTCGCCGCGATCGACGACGTCGCCGATGTGGTCGGATATCTGGTGGACGCCGGGCTCGCCGACCCCACCGCGATAGGCTGTGGCGGCCGCTCCTACGGCGGTTACCTGACCGTCGCCGCCATGGTGGCATATCCCGCGCTGTTCCGGGCCGGCGTCGACGTCTGCGGCATCACCGACTTCGAGACGTTCTACGCCCACACCGAGCCATGGATCGCCGCAGCCGCAGTGAGCAAATACGGTAATCCACGACGAGATGCGGGACTGCTGCGTGCGCTGTCGCCCATCCACCGCATTGAGCAGCTGAGAGCCCCCCTGCTGGTGGTGCACGGCGAGCACGACACCAACGTGCCCACCATCGAGGCCGAGCAACTCATCGCAGCATTACGGGACCACGGCGCCTCACCTGGCTATCTGGTGCTGCCTGACGAGGGGCACGAGATTCTCAGCACCACCAACCGCGCTGTCTTCGTGCGGGAGGCCGTGCACTGGCTGATCAGGCACCTGCTCGGCATCATCAAAGCGGTGCCGTCGTTACCCGGCAGCATGGGGAGGAGCCCAGTCCAGAGCTGGTGAGTTTCACCGTGATTTCGTCATGGGCAGCGGGTCGGGTGACGTGTGAGGTTGGGGGTTGCGACGGGCACAGTCGGTGGGGGGTGTCGGGGCCAGGAAGCGAATACTAAGCCACCGCGCTCAATGGCACCGATGCTCGGGCACAGGGCATGTGCGTTAGGTGACGATGAGGTAGAGGCCGAAAAGCACGATCGCGGTGGCCGCGAGCAGGCACAGCCCGCCGAGAATGGTGCCGGTTTTAGCGCCGATGACCGCAGGTGGTTTGTCGGGGGTCGCGTTGCGGGCGGAGAGTCCGACGAGTCCGAAGGAGACAAGCGTGACCACAGCGA